>Ga0080013_1000011_pt1 | contig 234650 bp, 265 predicted proteins | sample ETNvirenome_6_85_FD_69236 | JGI IMG/M metagenome (GOLD analysis project Ga0080013, IMG submission 69236) | Marine viral communities from the Pacific Ocean - ETNP_6_85 (SPADES assembly) (version 2) | ecosystem: Environmental > Aquatic > Marine > Oceanic | place: Pacific Ocean | collected...
CGCAAGCGTAAAAAAAGAGGCGATCAAAGCGCCTGTGGGTCTATTAATAGTTATCATATATTCTCCTAAATTTAATATAATGTGACTTATTATTATTCTATTAGAATATTATAATGAATTATGTGTGTCTTATATTAATAAGATGCAAGTTTTTAGAATAATCTTGCAATATCCTGTCGCCTAACCAAGCATATGCCACCCCACCAAATGACATGATACCAACCATTAATATGATCAATATGCTTAACGAAGCCGGGGGAGCCCGATGCGACCTTTCGATCTCCAAAGTTAAGGGCGCGGACTGCAATGACAATATCGGCGGTAGCAATGGAACTCGGAGCAGCCTCAGCCACCGTGCTCAGATCCTACGTCTACTTTGTGAGTTACAACCTCAATAGCAGGCACGCCATCAGCACCTATAAAAATAGGATCCTGCGCAATCGCTTTAACGGCGTTTATATTAGCCTGGGAGTCGTCATAAAAGTGAATGACGGTCAATCCTCGGGCACGCAAGCGAGAGGCATAGTCCTTAATAACCAAGGCCTTAGCCTGTGCTGCAGCTTCACTGCCTATATTATTGCCACCCACCGTGACGATATCAGCCACATAAACCCCTAGATCACTAAAAAATTCCTGAAGGGCTGGCCCTGCAGTGGGAGCCCTCGCGGTCAAAACCAAGACACAATCGGCGCCGCATGTAATTATGGCATCACGAAGTACATTGAGATACTTCGTCGGCTTAGGATCCTTAATAGAATCAAACTCACTGTAATCGAACTTATCTCCAGGCTGAGGACTGTAAAGAACAGATGATGCAGGGGTAAGCCGCTCCACACTACCGTCAGCATGAACCACTCGAGTTGTGCTGTCAGATGTTACAAGTGTATCATCAAAATCAAAGACAGCCAGGCAATCGCAGTGGTCGCCCACTATTTCAGTTAAAGTTCGACGAATATATTCGCGCAGCAGTTTCATCAATTCTATCCTGTAGCAAGATCCTGTCGCTTTTGCGCCAGAGCAGTCTGCTGTAATCGAAGTTCCTTCTGTTTCTGGGCATGGGCCGGATCGGTAGGGTCATCATCTGTTCCCATCTCCGTAGTTGTCTCCTCTTCGTCGGCGGTCACATACTGGCCGATGTCTTCCGGTGTGCCCGTAGGTGTTCCTACACCTAGGTCTCCAGGATACGCGGAGTCGTCCCCTTTATCCTCGACCAATATAAGCCTACTAAACTCATGGCGAATCATCTCCCTAAGGGTTATTATTGACACCTTCATAATTTATCTCCAGACTTCTCAGACAATAATATTTATTTACATGGCGTCGTATAGTTGGAGACTCTTAGTACTTTTATTAACAGTCATCCTTGTATCGTGTGTCGAGCCAGAACCAATCCTCACAATTGATGATGCGAATCTCGCTGAATACTCAGAGCCTGATGTGACGGCTGACGTGGCATGCACCCACATGAGATGGGAGGAGTACAGCATCGCATGCGATGGCCTCCTAGACAATGATGTCATCACGGGATATGTCATATTCTGGCTTAGCGATCTTGAGGCTAAGATGTGTGCCTACCACACTAACTTCAATACAGGTATCACATTGCTTGATAATGTCTTTGGCCAGCAGGTTGCTGAAGACTGGGGCTGTGTCACACTGTCCGACTACAGTGATATCCTGCCATGGAGCCGGACAACTGCTGGAGTCTGGATAGAATGGGAAGGCCAGCGAATGGAGCTGTTTGCCCCTGAGGATGGAAACCACGACTTCGACGGGCTAATATTCTACTGGCGCGACTTCCATCTTCTGTGAGAGGTGTTCCAGGGCCTCGTCCACTGAGTTCGTTATCAGGAACATATCATCGTCGTTCTCACCAATGACTCCCCAATCCTTTAGCGCCTCGAAGTCAATAACATCATCCCAAAAGTCCTTACCAAATAGGACAGCTGGAATATTTCTATCAATCTTACCTGTCTGCCTAAGTGTTAGAAACTCGAAGATCTCGTCCATTGTCCCGACACCGCCTGGACTTACCACGATCCCCTTGGCGATCGTCATTAGCCAGAACTTACGCATGAAGAAATAATGGAACTCAAAGTCCAGCTCAGGTGTGATATAGCGATTATTGCTCTGCTCAAAAGGGAGGGAAATACCGAATCCGATAGAGAGTCCCCCGGCCTCGTAGGCTCCGCGATTGGCCGCCTCCATCATGCCCGGTCCCCCGCCTGAACAGACAGGGAACTTCTGGCAATCGTGTGCAGCCATGTCCCACTCGGTCAATCGGCGTGCCAGTTCGGCAGTCTGATCGTGCCAGTAAGAAAGAGCGGATGACCGATCAAGTTTTTCCAGACCTGCCACAAAAAATTCGGAACCTCGGGAGGCGACGCCCAGCTCCAGGGCACGTCGCTGGCGGCTCCAGCTCTCCCTTGACTTAGACCTGGCGGAACCAAAGAAAATAGTTGCGCCATCAATGCCGCATGCCTTTAGACGAGACCTGGGCTCCTCATATTCACAGTTAATACGAATAAGCCTAGCACTCGAAGAATTAAGAAAGTCAGCATTATTATATGCTTTTTTAACACTACTCATATAAAATTATACGCCTACGACTGATATTGTTCAATCAGTCACTGGCTGAATTAAATCCAAATCAGACAGGAGAAGTGAGACCGAGTGACCTCGAAAAAGCAGGTGGGCGCTCACCTCCTCAAACTCATTAACAAATATATCCAGAATAATAACAACTGGATACGGCTTAACAGCCTTATCAAAAAGCGGACTTCCAAAGAGGCTGACAATGTGGACCAAATCCCCAGGTGACATATCTCAATTTTCAAACTCCATGCCTGTCATCGTGCTAATATCTACAGCGGTAAGAACCACCTCGTTAGTGCGCACATCATAGTACATTGAAATTAAATCGCTCAGCGTCACATCCTCCATCTCGGCCTGAGATATACGAATCTCGCCATCTGCCTTTTTAACAAGAGCTGTTACAAGAGTGGTGAGATACTTGGGATCACTTAAGAACGACTTAGTCAAAACAGTCGCCGTAAATGGCATACTCAATATCCACCTGGGTCTGATCGGGAGGAATGTGATCTACATCAAAAATAACCGCGTTGTTCATAACATCATACTGCCAACCCACGTTAACAACAGTACCATCGAGATATACCGTGATCGTGCTAACAATGGGATTGGACTCCGAGAGCTCAAAGGAATCGGCGAGGGAAACAGACATCCATCCCAAGTTACTCATGATACCTGACCAATTAGAATCACAGATAGAAGCGGATATACCACCTGTCATGACAGTGCCATTAATATAATCGGTTCCAACATACGCATTACCTCCAGGGCCTTGGCAACCTGTGGGGCCTCCAGTAATATCAGAAAGAACCACTAACGAAGGATCTGACTTAAGACCCTGGTAGAATGCCACATAGTCAGCGACGGATGCCAAAAGACTGCTTGCATCATTCTCATCCGAAACAAATATAATTCTGAGTCCTGCAAGTGGCCGAATAAAGTCTTCATTAAAGCCGCCGGGGCCGAGGATGCCAGGCTGCAGTGCGAGCCAGGCACTGTCCATACCCTTCTCCCAGGCGCTGCCATGAGTTCCTAAATTAACATTGGCTGCAAACTCCTGGGCCGGATCGACTGTTGAGGAGGTAATTATTGGGATAGATCCCTGCAATTGGCCATTGTCACCGACGTCAGTAGACACCACTCCAATATGATAGTCCACATTTAGTGCCTCGATAATGGAAACAAACGACGAAAAATTAGCGGCAAGAGTAGACTGCTCCTGATACATTGAACAGGAATTATCCACTACCCAAAGGATATCAGTTTGATTGTTCCCCTCCTGTAAGTACTGATCGACCACAACTGCCTCATAATGGCCTGCTCCAGATAGGGAAGCCTGAGCATCTGGATTCAGGGGATCGTTGCTCTCCACATGCAATTGTGCAAAATCAGCCATGATATCCACAGGCTCGTAAGCAATGCTGGTGGCTGTCCAGTCATTAGGCATGACAACTGTGCCGGGCATAACCCCATTAAACTCCATAAACTCGCCAGCAGAGGATGTATCATCTATCCAGGTATCAATTATCTCCAGGGGTGCCCGGCCGACATTGCCAATAAAAACATCAACATCATTATAGCAGCCCAACTCAAAGTCACCAAAGTTAAATGAAGGAGGGTGGATCTCCACCATAGGGCCGAAGCCCTCGGCGATCAGGTTGACATTCTGTTCGGGGTCCTCAACGTCATTAGAGAAAACTGTCAGCTGCGACAGTGCGGACTCATCAAACTCAGGTTGATAGATGATCTTCAATTCCCACCTATCGCCAGGATATAAGATAGGCTGGAGTGTATCCAGGTTTTCCATGATAAAGTTGCCGACCCCCACGAGCTTTATATCATGGATGTGAACTGCGTCATCTCCCACACTCTCGAGGGTAACTAGTCGAGCGCTATCATTACCAACATTTATGTTGCCGTAATCAATAAGGGCAGGGTTAAATGTGTCATCTGAATATACTTCAAGCTGCGGGTTAGGCGGTGGGGGTGGCTCTGGAGGATCCTCAAGCTTTCTAAGCGAGCTATCCGAGCACCCAATAAACAATAGCGCAAAGGCTAAAAGGAGTACACGCTTCATGACATCTTAAAAATAAGTATCCGATGTCAAAAAATCTGAAGGGAATTCCCCTATTCTATATAAAACTCAGCCTCAATATAGTCACCTCGGCCGGCTTCACGCTGACATGCGTCCAAATGCCACTTCCACAATGTCATCACCACCACCACTGCTAAAGTGCAGTAGGCACCGAAAAAGAACGTGCCCCAAGCCACAGTCACCTCACCTGCTGAACGGAATCCAATATCTCCTTATTGAAATTCTCCTTCAGTCTTATAAGCGGATTAAAGCGTGACTGCCTCTTTTCAAGGAGGTAGCTGCCGTGAGGAACCTTAAGCGCTCCCTCAACAGTAACATCCTCAAAATCGATCTCGGTCTTCTTCTTATATCTAACGTTAGTGTCATCCTGCTGAGAGGATGCGGTGCTGGGAACTAAGCAAAAAATAACCGCCGTTAATAAAATAAATGTGAGGCGTCGCACGTTAAAAAACCCAGATCAGCAATGTAGTAATACTGTAGGCTGCGGCGAAAGATAGAACGCAGGCTCCAAAAACCTCAAACAGTGCTGGTACAAGTGTCATAGGGGTATATATCAGCCTTCCCAAAAAATGTCAGGTCCATGTTAAAATAGCAACAAGTCCTTAACAAGTCTGGTATTAAGTATTATTTTGACTGACTTTTCGTCGGCTATCCCAAAGATAGGCGTCTTTTGAAACTCACAATTTTGCGCATCGGATCCCAGACAGAGGTGGGCCACCCCAGCTCAATCATTAATCGGCCTCTATCTCAAGAGCAGCATCTGGCCAGCGTGCCTGGAGATAGAAGTGATACGCCTCACGAATCCTTTTCATTAGGGACTCCAGTTCAGCCTCACTAAACCCCGCAGCAAGGCCTGTCTGCCAGATACGGACGAGCTCCTCATCAATCACCTGTGAAGCAGGTCGCTTCTCAGTCTTGGCAATCTTCACAAACTCAGCAACGTGCGCCTTTCCCTCGGCCTCGCTTAGATAATAGTCCTCGGCGCTCTGCAGGGTCTTCCAGATATCACCCTCTGGTATCTTCTCCTGTGTCTTCATTAACATGTCAGTCGGCTGGCCAGCGTGCTCGAGCTCGTGCCTTAAGACTCCCTTCAGTTTAGGAACCAGCCTGGAAAGGACAGAATCTGAATAGTCGTCAGGCAGAAGGATCTCAACATGGATATCGGAGGTCTTGCGCTGCTCGTCATCAGCGTTAATATCAAACCCGTACTTGGCCACTGCGTCCACATAGTCACTAAGATTTCCCTGGATATCGACTGTCACAGCCTCAAGCCACTCAAGGTCATCCAATATCTCCGGGATATCCATCTGAAATTTAACGCCTCCTTGAGCCTGCACTGCCTGCTTAACGCCATCGTCCTTGATGGCATTGACTATCTCGCGGGATATCTGGGTGGCATACCAGTCAAGGGCACGACCTGTCTTCATCTTCTCCAAAAGAAGCATGTCTCTAACATACTGTCGGATCATCACCTCGTTAACGGACTTCAAGGATGTCAGCAGCAGGTCCCTCAGCTCCAGATCTTTCTTCGACATCCTCTCCTCAAACCAGTTCAGCGGTATCCCTCTCCTGTTGCCAGGAACCTTCTCCCATTTTATCTCTGGATTCTGACCGGTTGGTGTAGGGTACAGATCCTCAAGGGCGGCCAACGCGGCCTGCCTCTCTTTATCAGTCATCAACTTGATGGCATCACGTGGGTGTTTAGTTTGCCTCAGTCCATATAGGTTGAATGATCCTGGCTTGGACTTTCCTGGTGGCGTAACTCGTCCACCGAAATCATAGCCACCCAGGTCCCTAATCTTCTGCCAGAGCTGGTCCTTGGTCATGCTTCTACCAACGAACTCAATCTCGTCTCCGGCCTCGTCCCAGATCTCCTTGGATATCAGGAGTTCCGATCCGTGATCGTAGCGGTGAACGCCACCGGATTTAGCAATAACCCACTCGGGAACCTTGTAGTGATACACATTACCGCTGCGGCCGTGATAGCGAGCGATGTCTGTTGGTGTCGGTGTCAGGAAGACACCGGCCTTCACGGGACTGTCTAACCACCAGCGCTGCCAATTATCTGTGTCGGGGATATCTACCCAGTCACCCTTCTCACCATCCCGAGCGAGTGCCGCTGAATCCCAATCTTGAAGGTACTTCATCTTAGGTTGAGGGTATGCGGGCTTCGGACCAATGTGCCACAGGTCTCGCTTGTTCCCTTGCGGCCTCTCATCCTCAGTCGGAAATATCCCCTGGGACTCAAGCTCCTCGCGCTCCTTGCGGGCTGCATCGTGTCGCTTGCCACGGCGAGGAGCCTCGGTGAGTATCGCCAGTACGTACTCGCGAAGCCTGCTCACAGTCCCAGCTCCTGGAGCTGTCGAATTGTACCAGCACTATCACCTGGCCGGTGTAAGATAGCAACACCGCCTGCCTTATTCCAGGCATCGACTGTCGAAGCTCGGTCATCGATTAGGATGTTGGGAACTCCATCAGTCGTCGCGTACTCGGCCTTTTGTCTAGCGGGTGTAATGATGATGTCAGCTGGAGGTGGACTGAGTATCTCTGCCCACTGACGCTTACCGTCCCCTGCGGTCGGCGTGTTCTTCCACCGGTTATTAATCGGCGCCGACAGCAGGTTGACCACATGACCTGTGGAGTTGAGGAACGGCCACAGCTGTTCGACCCCGTCAGGCAGCGCCCCCATCTTAGAGTAGACCGCAGCTGGGGCCAGGGCGATGGCCTCGAACATGAAACTCCTGACCACAGGAATGTTCAGGTCGTCGCCGGTCTCCGCCCGCCAGTCCTCCCCGAGCTCATCGCGGAGAGTCTGGAGCCTGGCAAAGTAGATCCGGCTTCGCTTACCCTTCGACTCTCCGCCGTCCAATAGGTCATTAAGCATGGCAGCCACTGAGGTCTCGAAGTCCACCAGGACCCCGTCCATGTCACAGTATATCTGGGACTCGGGAACGACCTGCGACTTCTCCGGCTCGGACTGCATGGCCTCTCGAATATACCGGCGAAGCAGGCCCTCGTTGGTGGCATCATCCTCCTCCTCCGACTCCACAATATCACGGGCCCAGGGGATGGCGGCGGCGAACCAGAAGTTACCGACCCTTTCGACCATCTGGTCAAAGGTCACCCACTTAAAGCCGCCGTGCTCCAGCATCCCGTTCTCAGGATTCCTCCTCAGGACGGGATCCGAATTAACTGCCGCCACAAAGAATGTCCCAACCTTGCTTCGCTTACCCGGCACCTGGACCGCCTGCTGTCCCCACCTAAAGTCCAGATCCGACGACGAGTATCCAGTCTCCTCGCCAGCCTCCCGTAGGGCGGCGGTCAGCGGAGGCTCCCCCTCCTTGGCGTGGCCCTTTGGAATGTCGTAGTTACCATAAAACTGGTAGGACGACTCACCGTCATCGGAGGTGATCTCCTTACCAGGTAGGAGCGCCAGGACACGGAAGGTGCCGTCAGGCTGCTCCCTGACCACCACAACGCCGGCGACGTGCTTGGTGTCAGCACCGGTCCCCTGCTCCTGAACTAGTGATCGACCTGACATTAAGATACTTCCAGGAACGTCACGTGATACATATCATACCCATGACTATATAAGTAGGCATAGGTAGGTGTGGAGTCCACCAGAGAACGTCTGGGGACCTCCTGGATAGGTCCTGGGTGGCCTGCCTGGGTGCTCACCGTCATACCCGGCCTATTTCTTACTATCTGATTTCTTTTTCCTAGGTGATGCCTCAAGCCAGCTCATCTTGTTGATGAGGCTGAGCCCAACCACCTTGGCGTCCATCAGCATCTTGGCCGCGGCCTTGATGCCATTCTTCTTCTCCAGCCTGGTCAGGGCTCGGCCGAACTTCTTCTCCAGGACTGACCGACTCCTGGGACCGTTCCAGTTACCGCTCTTGCCCAGGTGGAAGCCGAGCTCACCGAGAGCGCGGTGGGTGGCGGTATAATTCTTTCCCCTGTACTGGGTGCTCTTGACCGTGCCCCGTCGTTTGCGCTTCTCGGTCAGGACGAGATCATACTCCCGCTGGATTATCTCCTTTAGCTGATCAGATGTCAGTCTCATTTTCTAAACTCCATATGCGCAATCAATATAATTATTCGTCAGCATTCTAATTATTGGACCCTATTTACCCTGGCCCTTGGAAAGTTTACGATAGAGCTTGGATGGAGGTGAGCCGTCGGCACCACCGCCGCGATTGGGGCGCTTGGTAAACTTGCCATTTCCCTGTCGTGTCTTCTTGCGTGTATAAGCCCTCTGAGCCTTTCCCTTAATTTTTGCCATGTTTTCAACTCCTTGGTGATCATGTGTGTGCAGACTAATAATTACTACAGTTAGCAGTAAGTATTCTAAGGAGTTTTCAAAATGTCAAAAGGTAAGTTACGTGGCGAGCAGATCAAGGATGAATCGATTGAGTCGGTTGATATCGCATCTGGCTCGATCAGAGCGGGGGAACTATCAACCGAGGCTATAACTGGGCAGGTGCTACTCAATCCAGCTGATGCCACTAACGACAGGCTCCTAATCTGGGATTCAGGAGCCGATACACTCAAAAAAGTATCTCCGGAAAATTTGGGCGTCACAGCCGCGGCAGCAGGCAGTGATGGACAAGTCCAGTATAATAATGGAGGCACAGCGACGGGAGGTGCTAGCGGACTATACTGGGATGATGCCAACGACAGGGTCGGCATTGGCACCTCAACCCCCGCTTATACTCTTGATGTTCATGGCCACATCGAGGGCTACTCAATCACAGTCGCCAATGATATAACAGCATCTAGCGGCATTAAGTCTGACGGGGTTAATCAATTTACCGGGGGGAGCTGCTTCTCTCCTCCCGTGGCCGTTACCTCAAGTATAAAATACTACCCCCAAGTTCTCAGCTGGCAGCACTACGCACTCCCGGTTACGGGAGCTTTCGTGATTCACACAAATATAACGGCCAGTAGCCACGAGATGTTTGAGATCAGGGTACACGGATATAATTATTTTGGCGCCGGTATGATTGATTTTACGATAGGAGGCTATGCCTACGCCACCATGCCCCGTTCAATATCTGGAACAGGCTCCGCGGCCTATGGTAGTATAACAGACAACGGATCAGATGGGTACAGGAAATGGCTCGGTATGGATGCTGATGGTTACGTGTCCATAGCTATTGGTGATTATGATCTGTCAAACACGAAAGATCACTATTTCTGGAGCCTGAGTGCTGATTTTTGGTCGTTACGGAATCTATCCAATCCATATGTAGGTAATCCCTGGAGCGTGGAACTCAGCGCTGTTGAGGGTTTTGGATGGACAGATATACGAGGGGTGTATGGACAGGCGGGCGTTCCCATGACTGCCCCTATTACCTCTAAGGCTACATGGGGTAATTCCTGGGTTATGATTAATACCGGTTCCTCCGGAGGAGAGTCCAATCCCCCACTATACACCCTGGACGTAAATGGTGACATCCGTGTAAGTGATGATCTGTTTGTTGATGATTTTGCTAGCCTTGACTCCTGTAGAATTGGCACGACACAGACAGACCCAGGCACCGGCAACCTAGTTGTTGAGGGCAGCGTCAGCATTGACCAATACATCTTCCACAATGACGACGACAACACCTATATTCAATTCACCGATGATGAGATCGTTCTTTATGCCGGAGGCAGGGGGTTCATAAAGTGCCAGGAAGCTTCCACTGATAAGCTGATGCTAAATTATGGGTCGTTAGATATTGATGTGCAAGTAAAAGGAGAAAATGAAGCCAATCTTATTCGCACCGACGCAGCCAATGACTTGGTGGGTATTGGTACATCCGAGCCGAACGCCCGGTTGTCCGTCTCTGGTTCTGAGTTTAACGGGCTGGCCATTGAAGTAGCGGACAATCATTCTACCTATTTTCAGATTAGCGGATCCGAGCAGGGGTCAGTGACGGCGTTCGGGTTTACGGCCGCTACAGCAGCACAGAACAACCCAGATACGTCTTTCTTTATTTCTGGTACCGTGGGGGGTAAGGGCAATTACGGGGTTACTGTTATTAGCGGGGATCTCCAGGTATCGGGCAATATCTATAACACCCTAGGAGATGGAGCAACCACGATCTTCAGTCCGTATTTGGCACAACAGATTTTAAATCCTTCTTCGTATTCTATTTTTACTATTACTAATGATACTGATAATCTTTACAAGATAGATTGGGACGGCGGGCATACTTCTACTACTGACCCAGCCGTCACCTTCACGGCACCACCAAGTGGGAAAGTGCTGGTAGATGTCCAGGTATATGTTGATGATACTAGTACCAGCGGCGCGGGCCCATATGTTTATTTCGCGCTTTCCACTTCTACATCGGCGAATATTTCAAAGACGGATGCTTCAATTGTGGGGGCTGAAAAGATTTACTGGTATCCCGACGAAGCGGATGATGAGGTACATAATTTTACCATATATGCCGACGGACTTACCGCCGGTACGAGCTACACTTGGTATTTATTCACGCGACGTTACTCTGATGGCGATACTAATCGCATTATTTGCGGGGCCAATTATCCTGCTATGATCATGCAGGTTCGACCCGTTATGGACAACGCAGATATTTATACCACGTAATCATAAATCATAACGGACGCTCTGAGCACTAACTAGTCCCGGCCGGTGCCCCGCCTGGGGCCTCTAGCACCAGGAAAGGACCTAGGAGGTGGACGGTACCTAGGACCGACGCGAAGGTCACGATAGCTGTCACCACCTCGATCATAGCTTCCATTCATTATGTGCCCCGGCATATCATTGTGGTTCCAGCCAACTGCATGCCCCAGTTCATGCTCAATAACGCGTGGCTTAATAGGCCCAGGAAGTTTTATCTTTGCCCACGCAATAACACCCTCAACGACCATCAGGTAAGTCCGAGGATTAGGAACGCTCTCATCTAGTTCAATTATAATATACCCACCAACATTGCCGGTCTTACAAGGACTGTCATACGACTCAGTCACAATATCAACAATAGGATAACCCAGGTCACGCCACTCATCTACCGCCGCCATCACCTCAGTGCCTGATATAGGAGCTCCGTCGCAGATCTCAACCGTCGGTGCTGTGTGCCAGGTTCCCAGTGGGTCGCCCACCGTTCGCTGCACGTCTATAGAGGTGCTCGCTGGGATTGCCACGGTCAGCGGAATAAGCAATCCGGCTAAAAGAATTTTTGAAAACATATCTTTCTATAATTATTTGTATGGATGGAAATCGTGCGATTAGATCATATCTTATGCCAGGGCAGCTTGTTTCCATCACATTTAATGCTGACTTACTTGACGGGGTTGATTTCTCAACATTCGGGAATTATCACCACCAAAAAATCTTTTATGAACGAATTAGACTAGGCACGTGGCCGAGTTGCAACGATTACTTCGGGGCTAAAATTAAAGTTCAAGAGGGTGATGTAGCAACTATTATAAAAAAAATGGGGCGGCCCGCGGCGATTTGCGTAAAATACAAATGGGCAATTTATGATATATATGAAGTGTTAATTAACGGAGAAGTATGCCAAACATTTCGATGCCATCTCCTTCCATCGTTATTTTTAAAACAAGAAAAGATATATTAAAATGAAAGTTATTATTCATAATCTTGACGATCACCGGCACCCGCGCGTCCTAGGACGCGCGGGTGCGGCCGGCTACACTAAGATGCAGTATAAGCAGTATCAAGGAAGAGCAGCCCAGTGGAGCCTTAAGAACAAAAATCCTGTGGTGGGAATGTTCAAGGAGCATAATAACGCGGAAGAATATGATGTTATGCTGGAGGGGTTCAACACGGCGACTATGAAAATGCTAGACTTTGGATGCGGTCCTGGCAGGAACATTGTAAAACTGTGTCGACAGTTTAAGAGCATTGACGGCGTCGACATCGCGCCTCGTAATCTAGAAAATGCAGAAAAATGGATCGAGGTAAACCAGGAAAATTTCAGGGACGATCAGGCGATTAATCTCTACCAGTGTAACGGAACAAACCTAGACCCGATCAATAACGAAACGTACGACATGGTCTACAGCACTATAGTCCTCCAGCACATACCGATCCACGTGCTTCGACTAGGTTACTTCAAAGAATTTTTTCGGGTCCTCAAGCCAGGGGGGTGGATATCACTTCAAATGGGTTACGGACTAGACAGCAACTCTAAGTCAAAAACAAAAATGTACCATGAAAACGCCTGGAGTGTGCGGCAAACGAACGGACGATGTGACGTCAGCATTGAAAATGCTGACGACCTTAAAAATGACCTGGTGGATACCGTCGGCTTCAAGAACTTTAGCCACTCGCTATCAAAGGCTTTCACGACCCCAGAAGCTAAAATTCACACCCACTGGATTTATTTCCGCGCACAGAAGCCAGCGTAAGCTCACTCCTCGTCGGGCGGTGTCAAATACACCACATTGTCCCGACGGGTGTGCTTTTTAGGCTCCTCCAAAGGAGGCGGAGAAACCGGGTCGTTGTCGTACAGGAGGCTATCCCACAGCTGGAACTTGAATTGCATCTGCCTAACCTGACTGATAAGGGTGTTTATCTTCCGCTGCTGCCTAGAAATAATGTAAGACGTAAATGAGAAGGTGCAGAGTATAAGGCCACCACAAACCACCAAGACGATCATCGACTCATCTTGTGACACTGAGCGTCTCCTTTAATATACATAGGTTCCTACTGAACGGCAGGACCAGAAGAAGGAGGGGCATACAACGTCCACTCGCGATCTGAGTAAGCGCAGTGGCACTTTTTATCAATGACCTGTCCAACATAAGGAAAGCAGGCCTGGTAACAGACATCGCTCCTCTTGGCAGTCTGCGCACTTCCCCAGAGAACAAGTGCCATAAATAACGCCAAAAGAGCGAACCAAAAAAAATTTCCAAGATCAATTTTCATCTCATTGTGCTCCACCAATTAGTCTTATAAATCACCAGGCATCCCGGATTCTGAAATCTCTCGTCGTGACAGTGCAATGCCAGTTCCTCCAGGATCTCACCGACAAGTTTTCGCATTCGATCCGACATGCCAACGATAATCTTACAGGGCATGTTATCATTATTCTCGTGTAAGAAATGATAAACCTCATGCTCCACCTGATCGTGACGCAAACCGTGGAGGTCCAGGACTGGAGTACGATCACTCACCACCTGCAGCGTCGATCCTTTCGAAACCAGATTAGATAGACAGCCTCCGGAATACCAAAGAGACTGACCAGGAAGAAGCAGACGAACCAGCCGAGCTGATCCCGTTTGGCAGCCTCCCAGGCTGCCCACATCTTGAGGGGCAGCAGTAGGACGGTCAACCACAGGGCGGTCTCGGCAGCCACATCGAACACTTTAGAAACTCCTAGCAATTAGACTATACAGAGGAGCCAGTCAAAAGTATTAGCAGAAAATCAGGAACGCTGCTTGGCCTTGAGCTTTAGGTCCTCACGCTCCTGGGCAATCGAAGACAGCGGCTGCGAAAGGAACTTCGAGACCTTGCTCTTCACCTCCGGAGTCACAGTCTCGGAGGTAGGAAGAGTGTTGTCAATCTCAATAAAATTGTCCTCCCCAAAAACCGGCCGGTACTTATTAAGGACGCCGACGATGGGCTCGCCTTCCGGATCATTTGGATCGACGCCGCCGACCAGCTGAAGACACTGCCTGTATAGCACGTCATGACCAATGCTCCTGCGGTCCTTCTCACCCCGGCCGATGTTACGTCCGACAGCCTCCTCAGGCGGAACCTTGACCACTATCATCATGGTCCTATATCCCATGTCCTCGAGCAGCTGTTTCTCACGAACCACCCTGTCAAAATTAGCTGCAGTACCATCGATGATCACGCCTAGGCCGTTATTAACAAAGTCCTCCAACCTGCTCGTAGCCGACTCCTTGCGCTTTTTCGGACCGGAATACTCGGAAGGATCCAGACCGAGGTGCTCGGGATTCATCCCGTGGGCACCGCCAGTCACAGCTGCTTTCGCCCTCCCCATGTGCTTGGCAGCTGCGGAGCGATAACTAGAGCGTTCGGCTCTAAAGGCCTCAGTCTCCTCCGCTGGGACCACGTCAATTATATCTGCAAGCGGATGCCCTTCAGGATATGGTGTAGTAGCACGGGACGTCGCCGGATCCTGAAGGCCTACCTTATGCTTCTTAAGCAGGAACTCGTACATAGTGTCCACGTTGACATCCTTAAAGATACTCGATGCGAAAGGAAAGGCCTGGATAATGACATCCTTGACAGTACCCTTTCCAGCGGCCGGACAGCCGGCCATGAAGATGGCCTTATAGGCAGCCTTGGTCTGGTCCTGGGCGGATGACTCTCGCAACAGGCACTCCTCCAGGAGGACGTCCCTTATGAGATCCTGAAGCTGGTGCCTGCCAAGACGCATATTGTGCTACTCCTCGTCGTCGTCGTCGACAGCATACTTGTTATAAATGGCCGGCAACGAGTAGAGAACGTCATTCACCAGCTCATTCTGATGCCCCATGCCTAACTGTTTAAATGAAGACCGGCCTGGTATTGCATCATCAGTCCAGTATTCATACAGCACGTTGTATAGAGCATTAAGTAATTTGTCATGTGAACTAGCGCCCGGAGGAATGCTAGTCTCATTTAGTTCATCACCTTCGCGGTGGAACTCCCGGTAGAAGAGCTCCTCCTTGATAAGCCGCTTAAGTGTCTCTGCTGATATTTTCATGTCTAGATCTCCTAGCCTAGCGCTTCAACGCTGTGGGCACGCTTAAACTGTTCATACTCCTCAGCGCCAGCCAGGTCTTCCTGCACCTCCACCTCGATATCCTCCTCCACATCACTTTCGGCGGACAGGTTGACCACACCGGAACCACTGTAGCCATTAATACCAGGGGTAAATGAAAGTAGGGTGAAATCGATAGTGGGATCGAACCTGCTGGCCATCAGGGCATAACTACGAAATCCCTCCGGAGAGGGTATTTTAAGCCCATGAATCTCGATAGCCATGGCGGTACCGACAGTGTCCAGGGAGTAGGGTCGAATGATAGGTATCTGGGCGTTGGGATTCTGTTGAAGGAAGTCAGATAACAGGGTATTCCCCCGTTTGCGGGTCGCCAGAGCGGCGATCCCATCCAGGGAGGCCTGCTCTATCTGAGCAGGTGTCACATGTCCCACCGGGGCGTGGGATGTAATCGTCTCTATCTTCTTTTTTTCCCACTGATCGTAGCTGCTGTCCTTAGGTTCAGCCGATCCCTCATCAGCGCCGGGGCTCTGGGACTCCGCGACGACACTCTCCAGTTCCTCCCGGATAAGCTGTTTAAGTTTTGCTGTTGATATTTTCATCCTGTATCTTCCTGTGTATCTTTGTATGTTTCCCAGGCCGTGCTAACCGAAGTAACCGACCAGCCGGGGGTCGATGCAACCGCATTAATGGCATCAGCTGGAGAGTATCCAGCGCCTATCAGCTCATTAACCTGGCCCGCAATGTCCATCGCTGGATCGTTAGCCTTGGGCAACTTAAAGGATGTGGTTGGCTCCTGTCGCAATGCCAATCCGCCCCGCCATCCCTGCTCGGTGATGGTATGGATCTCCTCACGGATGATCTGCCTAAGCTGTCCTGGTGCCAGTCTCATGTTTCAAATCTCCCCGCTACGAGTGGTGTTAACTCTTTCCGGACTGAACGAATTGCTGACGCGAGGTCTTTAAGAGGCCCACCATCAAGAACATGTTTATGCCACCCTCGAATCATATTAGGGATTGCCTTAATGAACGGATATTGGTTTTGGTTATCAAGTGATAACGCCTCTTCAGCCAGAGCCTCGCACTTCATCAGATGCTTGTTAATACAATCGTGGCACTGCATATCCGGCTGGTTCAGGTGATCCTCAAGAAGAGTGAATTCCTTGCACATCTCTCTCATGTTAAAGAGGGGATCCATGAGAGGTTGCATGGTTTCTCGAATGATCCTTCTAAGTTTTCCCTTTGTAAGCCTCATTTCGTTTCCCTTGACTTCCTGCTCCACATGTCCTTGGGTAGCAGTTTCTCTATCTTAAAGTTCAATGCAGGCTTGCCGTTGACAGTCGGGTGGCCGTACTCGTCCTCCCCGATCTCTCGGACGACTGTCCGCTTGTTCTTGAACCGACCTGTCAGGATGATATCTCCCGGGCCGTATGGAAAGTCAACTTTCATGCCTTACACTCCTCCGGTAGCTGCGACCGCAGCTCCTCCTTGTAGGTGCCCAGCTTCGGCTGTTCCCACGCCAGCTCCGGACAGTGTTCCGTGTGGTCATGTCGGTCCTGGAGGTAGAGCTCCAGTGCCAGGGCGTCACGTTGGATATCCGACAGGTCCGTCAGCGCGGTCGACGACATCCCCAGCAGTCCCAGGTAGGCGACAGCCAGCCCGATGGTCAGCATCTTCATCGGGTCACCAGTATCTCGATCCTGTCAAGGATCTCCCTAATGTGCTCAACGTCCTTCTCGACCCCGATCAACGTCCGGGAAGCCTCCTCCTGCTCCTCGACCTGGCGGTCGATGTCTGCCACGATCCCCTCCAGGTCACCCAGGTCATTGCGGAGCTGGGCCACCTCGACGTTCATGCTCCAGACCCAGCCGGCCAGGGGCACCACCAGCACCGCCAGCAGTGTGGTGAAGACCTTCCAAGCCTGGTCTGAGGACAGTGTCATTACTCGATACCACTCGTATCCACATCAGGACGGATATCTGTAAGCCACCTGGGTTTGCGATGCTGGCTTAGCAGCGCCTGCATGTCCTTGACTGCATTGGCCAGTTCGTTCGCAGGAATCCCCCTGCGAACTAGGTATCCCTGGTAGGAGTCTGGGGCTCGGGGGTCAGTACCCATCGCATTCGTTATGTTTCCAACCAAGGGCATCAACTCGACACTCTTTTTCTCGGGGCGATCCCCCTCGGCTGGGCGCGCTTCAGTCCGGCGGTGGCCACCCGACACCACCAGGTTCCACGTCTTACCTGCACCGAAGTCCTCACTTGTATCTGTGACTACAAACTTGACCACCGGCGATGGTGGTTGGTGACTGGGAATCCGATCGCCCTCCTTGCTGGTGAAAACACCATCCTGCACATTGTAAAGGCGCTGCCAATAATCAGTGGTCTCCCCAGGGGACCATCCCGAGTACCGGAGGTCCTCCGGCAGTGGTGAGTGGGGAACGGAGGCCTCGACCAGGACTGTCGATAGCTCCTCTCGAATCATCTGTCGTAAGTGTTTGGGTGTCAGTTTCATAATGTTCTACCTACCACCAATGAACCCTTGGCTCGGTCCTGGCACATACTCAGGGCGTTCTTGGCCAGGTGGAACTGCGGCTCGCACCGACTCGGGGGCATGTGGATGATCGACACGCTCGCCGCTGGCCAGGCGAAGGGCATCATGTAATGGCTCTAAAACAGCAGAAATTGTATCCGCATTACCATTCTCCAGAGCCGGACTAAATAGAGCCTGGTCAGCACCACTTAAAGCGAGCTTCGCGCTCCACTGGTCCATATCACTACGAAGAACTTGAAGGTCCTGTTTGCCTTGCCCGAGTGCAAGTAGATCCTCAACACGTCGCAGATTCATCGCCAGTTCGCGAGCCTTTTTCTGCGCGTCACTAAATTGTCGATCCTCGCTTATAAGGTGAACAACTTCCTCGCGGATGATCGACCTTAGGTACTTTGCTGTTATTTTCATTGAATGCACTCCTAGTGTTCAAACTATAATTATTGAGGGTGTAGCCAATTATACAACGCGCACGCAACTAATATATAGAGAATCACACTACAGTGACAGCATCCACTCGATGGAGTAGATAACCTCCTGGCCGTTATAGCCGCGGTCTATGTCCCGAATCACCATCTCCCTGTCTATATAATAGAACGTCGGCCAGGACTGCAGGGGCCACGGGCCGCCACCACTCTGAAGCAGTGTCCGATCGCCGACAAGGACTGGAGAATCGGTGACGTCGAAGGCGTCGACCCAGTCCTGAATATCGGCGAGTGTGGGAGGGATGCCCTGCCCATTCTCTATCAGCACCGTGACGTAAACGACTCCCTGGTCCCGATACTGGTCCTGGACGTCCTGGGAATGCATGCCCGCCTGGTTACAGGGGCCGCACCACATCGTCGAGAAGTCCAGGACAATGATGGAGCCGAACTGCTCGTACAGGTTAAACTCGTCGCCGTTCTGGTCCTGGAGCACCACATTACAGGCATGGTCACCCTCTGAGCCACCGCACTCCTCCCAGGTCACCCAGGGCATCGGATCAGGTTCAGGCTCGGGTGCGGGTTCAGGCTCGACAGGTTCCGGGTCAGTCGCATTGACTGGTGAACAGCCTACAAACAAAGCTAAGATTAGGACAAGAAAGTAACGCACTGTTGTTCCCCCATAATAATATGTAGGGGAAAGTTAAAAATTTAACTACAGTGTCATCTTACCAAGGATGTCTTCAAAAAGCTCATCACCCAAATTCCCAGGAGTCAGGGATGCACACCGCGGATTTACCGGCCGGGGCAGTTCGTAGGCGTCAAACTTACACCCCATGGTCCACAGGTCGTGGCCCCTCATGCAGATGACTGTCTTATCAGGATCGTTCACGCAGGCGGCAGCCACACTCTGGTTAAAGGCCGTCGCTTCGCTGAGGCGTAATAGGTGTGACTTATAGCGAAAGCTACGTGAGTGATATGGGTACCACTCCAGCACCGCAAAACGTTCGGCGACCTGCTGCTCGCCGGCATGTGCGATCAGTCGCGACAGGACCTTCCTCCACCAAGATCCAGTGGGTGTCTGTCGCCATCGCGGATCCAGAGGAACAAAGGGATAGTCACCAGGACCCTGGACCATAGACATCTCGCATGCCAGCTGCTCACAGTATTCCGGATCGGCAGCATACACAACGTCATCGTCATGAAATCCAGGATTCAACATCAGCACGACGACATTAGCATGAAGGGGATTGCCATGGATAGGCTCGGGAGGAACGTCTACACGCAGCTGAAACTGCTCAGTGACTGTCTCATTATATCGCACTATGCGATCCACATCGGCATCCAAAATAAATGGATTGTGTCGGTGGGCACGCCAAGGGTTATCAGCTAAAATATCCTGGACTCGCTTGCTAGTGGTCATCATCGCCTGCCTTTCTTTTGCTTAAGTCCCTGCAGATATCTTCGGCAGTTCCTGGTGGGCAACGCAGTATCACAAAACGCCATCCCATCCATTTCATCTCAGTAAAAAGTGTCCAGAGATCTAAATCATCAACATCGTCATCAATGCGTTCCACGACAAGCTGGAGATGGAGTCCCATGCCATCCGCATAAAATCTAGTTCCAAAAGGATTCCCCACTACCCCTGATGCATACTTATGTAACTCCGCAAGTGCGAGGTCCTTTGCTACCTTCTCTGTCATTTCTTTGTTGGTCCCTTAGTTATAAAATCAAAAAAGTTAGCCTTGCTTATCGCCTCTGGCTCAGAATAAAGGTTGCCCAGCTTAGGCTCAACAGCAGGATCCTCGAACCACAAGTCTCCATCTTCACATCGACGAAGAGAAATATATCGCGTAACAATTTCTGTGTCAGGCTCAATGACATGTCGACTATAAAAATCCAGTGTAGTTAGCTTCTCATTAACCTGCCAGGTTGCATTGGGATTATACGTAGAGTGATTATAGATGCCGCCGTAGCCCAAAGAGAAAGCCAGCTGTGACGATGACCACGTGAAGGGATAATCCATTAAAACGTGATCGCTGCTGTAGGCTTCCCGAAGCACGTCCTTGGTGTCAGTATGAAACAATATAACAGGGGCGCCCTCTATCAGCTCATGTGCCTCGATCTTTGCCTTGGCAAATACCCCGACTCCATGCACCTCGGATGGCCTCACCTCCACCTTGGCAGATAAAAAGTACTGGGGGTAGTCTCGCCTATGCCGCCTAAACATGTTAAACCTTCACAATCTTAATCGTCATCTAAAAACTTCTCCAACGAACCAACTATAAACTTTTCAAATCTACGATGGCTCCAACGGGCAAGCCCCTCAGTCCCCTTAAACACATTCTTAAAGTCGTTGTCGATGCCTACGACCACATCAAAGCCGTCATCGACACTAACAACTGACACAATACGAAAAGTGTACTTAACTGCGTGGTATTCGAGTTCAATCGCCTGGCTGGGAATTATTCTCATTTACTAGGGCCTTTTGAGGGTTAAATTCCCTAAGCCTAACCTTTCCATCATCGATCTCAACATATGTCCGATGCGTTACCCAGTCCCCAGAATTCACGTATGTCTTAATAGACTGATCAGGGTGAACCCAGATAACAGCTTCGGGAATATGTGTATGTCCCATTATAAACACATCGACGTCATTGTTCACATTAAGAATTGCGCTCACACTTCGAAGCTTATGTTTTCTAAGCTGGCGTCGGACCCACCACGATGTCAGGTCAATATTAAACCACCTCTCCAAAATATCTTGAATTACAGAGACTACCTTTATAAAGGCTGCGGCATGTAAGGGTCCGGTATTAAACCTATCACCGTGCTCGACCCGAAAACTCCTACCTCCGTCAATAAACTCAACAGCCCTGACGAAACTGACCCCAAAGATATCCTTGCCAATCCAGTTTGCCAGCGACTCATCATGGTTTCCAATGATGTAAATTACGTCAGCTTTTTGACTTATAGCCTCTAAAATTTTCGCGCAGTTGTGCGTAAGAACGGGCACCTTAATAAAATCAATGATATCCCCCGCCAATATAAGCTGGTCCATTTCCTGTGTTGAAAGAAATTCAAGTAAATCGGTGGACTGATAGAAGCTGCTCCCAAGATGAGTGTCGGATATAATGATCCTTTTCATTTACCCGGCACCTCCCAGCTGCGCTTATTTATCGTGGAGTTCTCTTATAACCGTGATTTCGTGCTATGCTTGAACTCTCAAAGCAAAACTCAGCCCATGTCCTATAATAATACGTATCCGCAGGCGAATGATAATACATCGAATCTACATTACCCTTTATCGGATGCTCCGTGGGGCACTCACCCCTCACTGGATATGACCAATGTGCGCAGCTCGTTAAAAACACACACGTAAAAACAGTCAAAAACACCCTAATCATTTTTAGGTGCTTCCTCCTCGAAGTCTGCATCAATCACATCCTCCTGCTCAGGCTCAGGCTGCGCCTGATAAAGCAATGATGCGAAAGCAGACGATGCAGCCTGGAGGTCGGCGTTAGCAGCGGCAAAATCTCCATCAGATTCTAGCACTTCCCTAGCTGCAGTAAGGGCTGCGTTGGCGGCCTCCAGGGCTTCCGGATCAACCTTGTCACCCTGGTCAGTCACCACCGCGGCGAAGCCATGAATTAAAGAGTCCAACTTATTACGCTCCTCAATCCTTTCACGCCTCTGCTGGTCCTCATCTGCATGGAGCTCCGCATCCTTCACAAGCTGATCTATATCGCTGTCACTTAGCGAGCCGGTGCCCTCGATCCTAATCGACTGTTCAGTGCCAGTCGCCTTGTCCTTAGCCGAGACATTTACAATACCATCAGCGTCAATCCCAAAAGTCACCTCAATCTGTGGTATGCCTCGAGGAGCAGGGGGAAGCCCCGTTAGATTAAATCTGCCAAGGGTCTTGTTGTCATTGGAAAACTGCCTCTCTCCCTGGAGAACATGAATCTCAACTGCAGACTGGTTGTCTGCAGCTGTGCTAAATGTCTCGCTCTTTTCACACGGTATCGTCGTGTTGCGATCGATCAGTTTTGTCATGACCCCACCTAGCGTCTCGATACCAAGTGAGAGAGGGGTGACATCCAGCAGGAGGACGTCCTTGACCTCCCCTGTAAAAACGCCACCCTGGACGGCGGCGCCAAGCGCCACCACCTCATCGGGATTAACTGACCTATTCGCCTCCTTGTCGAAGTATTTCTCGACAGCATTGCGGATAGCCGGAATCCTAGTAGAACCCCCCACCAAAATTACCTCATCGATAGAGTCAACGGTTAACTTAGAGTCCTTCAGCGCACTCTTGACAGGTGTCATTGTCCTCTTTACTATCTTTGAAGTCAGTTGATCAAACTTAGATCGGGTCAAAGTAAGCTGCAGGTGCTTGGGACCTGTGGCGTCTGCCGTAAGAAAGGGCAGGTTAATATCAGTCTGCTGCGTGCTAGAAAGCTCGATCTTCGCCTTCTCTGCAGCTTCCTTAACTCGCTGCAGCACCATCTTATCGCCGGACACGTCAATCCCTGTGTCCTTCTTAAACTCGCTTAAAATCCACTCAATAATCGTGTTATCAAAATCATCGCCGCCCAAGTGAGTGTCCCCATTAGTAGCGAGCACCTCCACCACACCGTCGCCGATTTCCAAGACGGAGACATCAAAAGTACCGCCTCCAAGATCATACACCACGACTGTCTGGTCAGATCCCTTGTCCATGCCATACGCCAGCGCAGCGGCAGTCGGCTCGTTGATGATGCGCTTAATTTCCAGGCCAGCGATCTTGCCGGCGTCCTTGGTGGCCTGGCGCTGGGCATCGTTGAAGTAAGCAGGAACTGTGACCACGGCCTGCGTTATCTCGCTGCCTAGGTACTCCTCAGCTGCTCTTTTCAGCTTGACTATAACCTGCGCGCTTATCTCAGGAGGGGTAAGCTTTTTGTTGTTTACCTTAATTACACACGCTCCACCCTTACCAGATGCAATATCATAGGGGACTGTTGTCGCTTCCGACTTGGCATCCTTAAACTTCTGCCCCATAAATCTCTTGACTGAGGAAATTGTATTGCTCGGGTTAGTAACAGCCTGCCTACGGGCAGGCTGGCCGACGAGGCGCTCTCCGCCCTTCGTATATGCAATGACAGAAGGAGTCGTTCTCGACCCCTCTTCGTTCGTAATAACTACGGGTCCTGCGGACTCCATAACAGCAACACAAGAGTTTGTGGTGCCCAAATCAATTCCAATTACCTTATTAGACATATTGGTCCATCCTTTCAACGTAACTGCCTTAATTTAATCACAGTTTATAAGATGTACAGGTTTAAATTGTATTAATAATAGTCGCGGCGACATTATGAGATCGTAGAAACTCACGGCGATCTTTTTTCATTCGTTCAACCCAGTCCCGGTATATCTCTTCCTCAATAGCGAGGGTGGGATTTAATATCTCAGCCGGGACGGTGGCGAGGAGGTCGACATTAGCCGGGGAATCTATGTCCACAATGTCATAGCCAAAATCAGGATCGGTCTTCCAGGCAATATTGCCCGCCAAAAGCGCCTCCAGCATAGCTGAGGAGTGACGAATCTTCACCTTAATATTGGATCCTACATATCCCGTGTTCATCATCCACAAGCTCGTAGACGGCATCGATGCCACCAGCTCAGAAAACCTGCTAGCTTGAAGGCCGAAAGATCGGGGAAAAAACGGCTGTGTGAAGGGAGACCGTGTCTTGCCCACTTCCTTACCGGCTGCCGAGGTCTTCGTGGTCTCCCCCAACATAAAATAGGCTGCTGCCTGATCCGGACTTGAAAACCTTACAATGCCTGGGGTGCCGGCATCGGTGCCTTCATCTCTGTTTAAAATACCCATGCTGGAGACGCTGGGAATATTGGTAAGGTCAGCTACATTCTCGATGACCGACATGGGTATAACAGACCGACCGTTTTGAGTCCAATCAATAAATTCCCACCCATCCTCAAGCACACCTGTATTATCGACTACACACTCTCGATCTATCTCACCAGAAAGAAATGCCTCGATTTTATCATCGTCAAAACCGGTTAAATTTAAGACGGCCCTAAAGCGATGGACATCAAACTTATTCATAGCTGTCTTGTGAAAATCAAACCGGCCGACTTCGTCAATAAAAGTATTTTCTACCCAAGCCGATGGATCTAAAGTGCCATCATAAATAACTGGCTCAGCTGATCGAGTCAGTCCAAATGTCTTGGCAAAACACCCGGACTCTGTAACTGACATCTCTCCCTCGGGCCAGATCGCGACCATATCGTCCTGAATTGGCTGCGTTAAATCACCCTGGCGTGAAAATGTTGTCGTCGTCTTCCCAGTGCCAGATAAGCCCATGATTGTCATTGTCATGCGCTCACCATCCTTTTCTACAAGCTTAGCACCTGCATGAAGCACAAGGCCACCTCTCTCATAAACGTAGTCATTGAGCATACGCAGTGCTGCCTTCTTAGACTCACCAAAATAATCGGGCCCGATGATGTACGTGATGTAATTTGCCAAATCCACCAATATGACTTGGCCACCTGGCATATCTTCAAGCTGGAGGCCTGGCGTATAAATTATCTGAAATGTAGGATCAGGAGCAGCGCTGCTATCCAAGAATGTCATATGTGCCTGCATGCCCGCAATGTTGGCAGCCTCGAGTGTGTAAAGCCACTGCACCGGCACAGCTCTCGAACCTACCCCCAAAGAGCCCCGGATATCGATCAGCTCACCACGGGCCTCGATATACTGGCGCTGCCTATCAATAAGAGCGTCAGCTTGAGGGCGCTCCATGACCTGGTGTGAATAAAGATAGGAATTATCTAAGCTATCTATGACGTAGGTATACTTAGCCATTCGAGCCTTATTCCGGCTCACCTTCATAATATTGCCGTAGGCTGTCTCAAAAACACAAGGAGTGTGATCAAGGGCCAGCGACCTTAGCTCGACCTGTGGTGGGTTCGTTAAATAACGAACATCAAAAGGCCTCGAATTGTGTTGCATTATACACTCTCAGAATTGCTCCGACTCAGTAGATTCAGCCATAGCAGTAGTAGAAGATGTGCCTCCTGATATCACGTTAGAGACATCATCAAAGTAACCAGTCCCAACCTCGCGCTGGTGCTTAACGGCCGTGTAGCCGAGATGCGCCTGATTGAACTCATGATTTTGAAGTTCTGAATATGCCTTCATCCCAGTGCTCTCATAATTTCTGGCCAGCTCAAACATTCCCATGTTAAGGGAATGAAACCCAGCCAATGTCACGAACTGAAACATGTATCCCATTTCAGCAAGCTGATCCTGGAATGTACGAATCTCAGGGGCTTTCAGGTGTTTTGACCAGTTAAATGAAGGCGAGCAGTTGTATGCCAACATCTTCCCGGGGAATCTTTCATGAATTGCGCTAGCAAATTGGCGTGCCTCTTCTATACTGGGTGTTGATGTTTCACACCAGATCATGTCAGCATACGGCGCGTAGGCTAGGCCACGTGCGATCGCCACATCTAGTCCGCCTGTTATCCTATAAAATCCTTCCGGAGTCCGATCAAGGGTGCCTCCACTTCTCGTAATAAATCGGCGATCCCTCTCATCCACGTCGGAAGTCAAAAGCTTGGCGCTGTTGGCATCAGTGCGCGCAATTAAAACGGACGGGACGTCCATGACATCAGCAGCAAGGCGGGCAGCCTTCAGGGTGCGAATAAAATGGGATGTTGGAACTAGCACCTTGCCGCCGAGGTGGCCGCACTTCTTTTCAGAGCTTAGCTGATCCTCAAAGTGAACGCCGGCAGCTCCGGCCTCGATCATGCCCTTCATCATCTCAAAGGCATTGAGCGGTCCGCCAAAGCCTGCTTCGGCATCAGCGACGATAGGGGCAAACCAATCTCGACTTACTTCGCCTTCCGAGCTCTCGACCTGATCAGCACGCTGCAGCGCTTGATTTATTTTCTTGACAAGGTTAGGAACGCTGTTGGCAGGATAAAGACTCTGATCCGGGTACATGTGACCAGAAAGATTATTGTCAGCAGCAACCTGCCACCCGCTAACATAAACACCTCCAAGGCCGGCGCGCACCTGCTGAACAGCCTGATTACCAGTCAGGGCTCCTAAGGCACGAACAGTCGCACCTGATGTCATCGCCTGCCAAAGGCGTATGGCACCCCTTCGAGCAAGAGTGTGCTCAACCCTAATGCTTCCACGCAGGCGATTTACATCCTCCTCCGTGTAATCCCTTTTAATCCCGTTCCATCTGTCAGTCATTTCTTAGTCAGTTCTCCAGCATTTCATATGCTTCAAGTGTTAAAAAGGGAGTCATCTCACTAGCAAGGGTAGTCTCCCGAAGAATCCAGGCTGCATCCTCGATCCTGCTTTCTAAAAAGTTTTTATGCTCATTTTGAATTTTACCAACAATATCAGCAATGTAATCATTGACAAGTTTCATTGTGACTAGCTCACCAGAATCCAGCGTCAATCCATGATATACCCACTGCCAGATCTGGGCTCGGGATATCTCGGCTGTAGCTGCGTCTTCCATCATGTTATAAAGCGGAACACACCCGGCTCCTCGCAGCCACGATTCTATATATCGCAATGCAATGTCAATGTTCTTAATTAATCCCTCGCGAGTAGAGGTACCCGTAGCTGGTGAAACCAAGTCAGAAGCTGACACAGCAATAATGTCTGCAGCTGTGGGTACGCTTATCTGGTTAGGAGAGGGCATCGCCGAGTCAAAAATCTCTGTGGCTAGCGAAACCAGCGCAGGATGAGCGACCCATGTCCCATCATGGCCCATGTTAACCTCGCGAGACTTGTCACGACTCACAGCCTCCAAAGCCAACCTATTAGCCTGGGGATCGTTCTTAATAGGAATCTGAGCTGCCATGCCTCCCATGGCATGCACTCCGCGACGGTGGCAGGTGTCAATAAGCTTACGAACGTAAGCGTCCATAAAGGGAGACGTCATTGTCACCTGAGATCGATCCGGCAAGATATACCTTGGGTCATGGCCGACGGTCTTTATATAGCTGAAGATGTAATCCCAGCGGCCGCAGTTAAGACCAGCAGAGTGATCGCGCAGAGCATATAAAATTTCCTCCATCTCGAAGGCAGCTGGAAGCGTCTCAATCAACACGGTCGCCCGAATAGTTCCTCGGGGAACACCCAGGTAGTCCTGAGCATACTCAAATATGCAGTTCCATAGATTAGCCTCGCCGGCCGATTCAAGCTTAGGTAGGTAAAAATACGGACCAGAATCTTTTTCAATTAAGGCCTGTGTGTTATGAAAAAAGTAAAGCCCGAAGTCAACAAGGCTGGCCGACATCGGCTCATCGTCAACGCAGATATTTTCCTCTAACAGGTGGAGGCCTCGAGGACGGGCCATTAAAACGGCAGGCGAGTCCTGCAGCTTGTACGTTCCTTTGGTAGGATGCTCATATGTGATAGTCTCCCTAACGGCATCACGTAAATTAACCTGGCCCTCCATGACATTGCTCCACGTAGGTGACAAAGAGTCCTCAAAGTCCGCCATGAATACCTTGGCTCCTGAATTTAAGGCATTTATAACCATCTTTCGATCAGTGGGACCGGTAATCTCGACACGGCGGTCGCGGAGGTCTGGTGGGATGGGGGCGCACTTCCAGTCGGCTGATCGAACACCTGCAGTAACAAATGGAAAATCTAGGCCCGATCCTGTGGTCCTGCGATGCTGCGCTAGTTCAGCACGGGTGGTAAGGTGCTCATTTCTAATAGGCATGAACATAGTATGCAGCGACTCAAGAAAGACCAACGCCTCTCGTGTTAAAATTTCTGGATAAACATTATCCCCTGTTACTGTAATCATATCATCCTTTCATTGCCTTGGCCTGCTGCAGCAAACCAACTAGGTCAAGGCCTGCGCAGTCAATCTTTTTACGTGTAAGATTGTAATGGTTAACGAAACCTTCAAATTTATTATTAATGCTATCTGCATCTACTGTTGTCACAAGCTTGCCATCATCATCAGTTGGGCACTCAAGCGGAATGCCAACTGCATTGTGAACGGCGACCCAAAGCGCCTTTAGCGCCTCCAGCTGAACTGGATAAAAGTCTGTAAACGGCTTCATATTTTGACCATGGCATGTGGCTCCCTCAACAAGCGGTCGCTCATCAAATCCCATCTTCACATAGTTCTGTTGGTACTTAAGATAGTACGCGTTACTAATCTCCACACCGATACTCGATTGATTCCAAGAACGACCTCCGGCATGCCAGGCGCCGTGCTGGGTATCTAAAAGCTGATAAATGGTGCCATCATTATCAATACAAAAATGAATTGATATGCCGCGCTGTGCAAGCACCTTAGCGCAGGACTTGGATGATAAACAAACGTCCCAATGATTGACAAAAAGTGTTGGCTTTCGATCGGGCTTTCCAGCGTAAGAGTAGTACTGACCCTCCTTCGTGGTCAGTCCATCAGCCTCATCCCACAGCACAACGGCATCCCAGTCAATAGGATAAAGATTGCCATTGTGCACAATGTGATTATTGGAAGAAACCCTCATCAGCCTGCCAGATGGCCCGGCAGATGTAGCGCTAATGTTTGCCTCTCGATCGGTCCAGATACGTCGATATGTTACTGGTCCAACTAGCCCGTCAGCAGTGAGGCCGTGAGACCGCTGAAACTTTTTAACTGCCTTTATCAGCTCTTCTCCAAACTCTTCCTCACCAAACCAAGAGGGATCCCAGCTGAGCTTCGCAGCGGATGCTTCGTTATAAAAGTGCTTATCAATTGCCATTATTCCTCCTCGGAATATTCCTTTATTATCATTAATTTTTGAGCCCTAGTTAAAGATTTAATTCTCTTTTCCTCCCTCAAGGCATCACCTTGCTCGACAACAGGCCCCACATAAACTAAAGTCACCGGCCTTCTGCTGCGTGTATATTTAGAGCCGCGACCTGAATTGTGGGCCTTCAACCTTCTGTCAAGATCCACCGTAATACCTGTGTACAGCGAGTTGTCAGCACAACAAACTATATAGACTTTCCACCGCTTGTTCATCGCAAATTAATGTGGGTAAGCCCCTCCCTCGTTCCTGAGGAGGACTGATTCATAAACTGGGCCTTCGCCTGCAATTCTGAAATGTTCCGAGCCCCTGCGTATGACAGGCCGCTACGTATCCCGGTGCAGATCTCATCAATACGACCTCGAACACTCCCACGATAAGGAACAGTGGAAGAGACCCCCTCGATCGATGCAGTGTGGCCACGCCAATCAATCTGCGCGTCCTTACTCGCCATTCCACGATAGACCTTTCGTGCCTCCCCGTTCACAACAATCATTTCACCAGGGGACTCCTCTGTTCCAGCGAGCATGGATCCCAGCATGACAAAGTCAGCACCAGCCGCCAAGGCCTTTACAATATCCCCTGATGTCCTAAGGCCGCCATCAGCAATTAGTGTTACATTTCGATCTGACTGAGCACACCTCATAATCGACTCTAGCGTTGGCATACCATGGCCTGTCTGTGTGCGGGTGGAGCATATGCTTCCGCCTCCTATTCCCACCCGAATAGAATCGGCTCCCCAATCAGCAAGGTCATTAAATCCTTCCAGCGTGGCTACATTGCCTGCCATTAGATGCACCACATCGCCAAAAATTTCACGCAAAGAAATAAGTGCCTTCTTCATAAGGATGTGGTGACCATGGGCAATGTCCACACATAGAATTCGGGCGCCGGCATCATAAAGCGCGGTAGCCCGCTCAATATAATCACCACTGACACCAACAGCTGCTCCAACGGCAAGATCGGCTGGCAGGCACTCAACATGTCGACACTGGGTGTCTATTGAATTATAGCGATGAATAATTGACATACCGCCCAGGCTGTCCATGGCCGAGGCCATTGGTGATGTACTAATAGTGTCCATAGGGCTAGAAATTATGGGAATATCAAGTCGAATATTGCTATCCAAGCTAGACCCAATATCAATCTCTGCCCTAGATTTAATTGTGGACATTTGTGGTACCAGTAAAACATCGTCGAAACAAATTGCACTTATCATACTTCAATCTCCAGGATCAACCACGGACAAAAACCGCTAACCTCATCTATTATTTCATACCCAAAAGGGTTACACACCACACTCGTTTTATTAATTTTATAGAGGCAGGCAGAGTGGGTGTGGCCGTGAATCCAGTATCGAGGCTGCACCTCCTCAATCAGGCTATCCATTGAGCACACAAAAAACCTGTTAAATGGCGATGCCATGTACTGGTGTGCCACAGATCGATCGCTTGGCAAGAAGTGAGTAATCACCACATCATCTGACCTGATCGTATCCTGTAAAAAATCCCGCGCCTTTCGATTCTCCTGATACACCCACTCACGAAATTCTGGAATTTGACCAAAATCACTCATAGGTCGCTCGTATGCCTTGTTCGCTTCCTGAAATGGGAACCAAAGCGTGGACCCAACAAACCTAACGCCACCCAAAGTTACGGTGCTATTATCCAGCCAGTGAAGATTAGTGTATGTATCGACCAGTCCGCTCATTATACCGCGTAAATCCTCAACTGAGTTGTGGTAATACTCGTGATTACCCAGGACATAAATGACATCTTTAAATCGCCCACACAGCGCCTGAAAAAGAGACGGGACTCTTCCTGCAGAATCACTCACATCTCCGGCGACAACTAGCACATCAATATCGCCGGGAATGGCCTCGATCATCTCCTCCAACGTCCCTGGCCTCATCTTGTCAACATGAAGGTCACTAATAGGAATAATTCTCACTGAAGCCTTTCCTTAAAGTCCGCAGGAAAGAAACGACCGGATCGACCAAAGAATGATATCCAGTCTGCGTCGAGAATGTAGGTAACGGCGTAGTCATTAGCGTCACGAATACTTCGACCCGATGCCTGGATCAGCGTCTTGGCTGTTTGCAGTGGGTACCACCATGACCACTTGTTCATTCGCTTTCTCACCAGGGGATCCCCGTAGTAGGGGTAAGGCACCTTGCAGACCACCTGGAAGCGACTCAGGTCGCCCTTGAGGTCAACCCCTTCAGTCATAGATGGTGATAATAGGACGGTAGGCTCAGGGGAGCTCAGGTGATGCCTCAGGACCTCCTCGCGATCATCTGATGTGTGGATTAGAAGTCGCTTGCTGGCTGAGCCTTTAATTCCGAATTTAATTGCCTTGGCGATACGAAATGTGTGGGTGTGAATAATCCCCTTCTCGCCCTTATGTTGGTTTAAAATCTCCTGGATCGTGGCTGTCAATTTAGGCAAGGAGGACTCGATATTGCTCTTGTTCATACTCCCAACACCTAACGAAAAGACCGGGCGGTGGTCGATGGGAAACGGAGACGGAATGCTGATAAATTCGGCATCCGGCTGACGGATCCCAAGGGATCGACAGAACGCCTCCTTGTCAAGGATCGTAGCGCTCATCAGCAGCACACGCTCTCCCAGCCTAAGGAGATAGGCATCGGCAAAGGGGGCAATATCAATCGCCCTAAATGTCATCTTTCTCTTCGACCTACCAAAGGCGGCAACATTTTCAAAGACCCAGTTGTCGGCATCATAGACACTAAGAAAAGTCTCAAGCCTCCCGCAGTGGCCCCTAAGGAGGTCGAACTCGCGGGCGATCTTTCCGAACTCCTTCATCGTCTTTTCCAAGTCTGAGAATCGGTCAATCATCTTCTCGACATGGTCCCGCTGTCGCTTGATCTTTGGAAAATAGACGTCCCTGATCCACTTAAATGCCTGGAACTGCGTGGTCTTTCGAGGCCAGGGAATGTCAAGCATCTGTCGGCAAAACCTCTCAGAGACGGTGACTTCCACAAACTTGCTTAGCTCCGACTCGGCATTGTGTGCCTCATCGACAACTAGCAATTCTCGAGGCACAATTTTTCCCGAATAGTTCGCTTCAGTCAGCATGTAAGGAAAATTTGTAACCGACTCGGCAGAATTCAAAAAATCCTTCTTGGCAAGCTTATAGCGGCATGACTTAGTGCACGTCTTGAAGAATTTACTGTCTCGAGGCTCCGTCCTTAATGCTGACTGCGATTCTGAACAACTGTTCGTCTTGTGAAACTTGCACTGATAGTTAGTGGATGACTTAATAGACGTCATCACTCCGGATGGTATACCGAAATCAGAGGTGTACTGGTCCTGAAGGAGCTTTTGGGTCGTCACAAAATAAGCGCCACGCTTGTACCCCTCCGCTGGGAGTGTTGTAAAACTATCAAAATAACGCGCTACAGTCACACCGATTGCCGACTTTCCGACGCCGGTGCCCCCCTCAACAATTACAAAACGCTTACCCGCATTAAAAGCAGAAAGCGTACGCTCAATGGCAGTACGCTGGGATTCCCTAATTGACTCATAGGGAAAAAATTTATCGTAATTTACAGTCATTTTCACCAGCCTGTCTAATATAACATCTGGCGTACGACTTTACAGCTATATTTTAAAAATTATCCGGCTGCTCGAGGTCGGGTTGCTGGACATAATCCACGGTTATTTCAGTCCCAGCTGGTATGTCAGTCAACGCAAAAATCCTTCGAACGCCGCGGCGTAGGGCATTCCCGGCATTAGGCTCAGCGCTGTGATTGTGAAAGGCACCAAGGTTAGTAGGAATAAACCCATCACCTGCAGCTATGTGAGAAATACCCAAGTTAGTTCCTGCTGGTATGTCATCGGTAGCGAAGACACCAGTGCCATGAATAGAGGAGTCGGCCAGGTGGAGCGGCACCGTCTGCTCGATTGTCATTTCCTGCTGAAAGCCATCATCGTTTTTACAGTGCCATCGCACGTGCTCTTCGTAATCCTGCACAGAAACCTGGCCATCACCGTCGAGATCGAAGTGATGAAAAAGTTCCATTGGGGTTAAGTTCCCGTCCTTGTTCGGATCTAACGGAAAAGAGGGGGTGCCAACTTCTTCAGATATTGTGTTTGCAATTAAATTTCGCAAGTTGTCTCTGTTAATCTTCATCTTGTCTACCCTCTAACATTTTTGCAACAGTCATAATATGCTGGTTAATAAAGGAAAAGTCCTGGGCGACACTTTTTCCCATCAAGGCGCCGAGTTGCCCAATCTTTACGCGGGCATGGCCGGCTAAATTGAGAATCTGATCAAACTCATCCTCTGTGGCGAACCCCTTAGCAAGCGCATCCTTTTCAATCCCTAAAAGATCATCGACAGATTCCATGGCATCCTCCGCAACCGCAACTTCGTCCTGTTCGGAAACCAAGTCCTTAAGCCTAACAAAAGCCTTAACGGCACCCGGGCATATATCAAAATTCTGGGATGTGTACTCTGCAAACGTGACCTGCTCACCGAGGCCGCCGTCCGTCCCCTTAACCACGGCGGATCCCAGCTCTTCCTGGAGTATCTTCTTAAATGTCGATCGCCTTATTCTCATAATCATTGCCTATATTAAATAGGATTGTGCAGGTCAATTAATATCGTAAATTACAAACTACGGAAGCCTTTCAAACCACGGACCCAGGGGCCTGACATCGGTCGCATAATCTAGGGCATGCTTCTTTAAATCGGCCCCATACCCATATTGGTGATCAGTGAAATACTGGTCCCACTCCTCATCCGTACCAGGCATCGGAACATCTTCAATACGACGGCGTGGATTAATCACTCTCCTGGCAGTCGTAATTTTCTTGCCTTCCTTTTTTCCTTCGATTACCACTTTTTTGGTGTGCTTCTTTTCATGCATCAGTCGCTTCCTTTCAAATAGAGGTAAATATCGCGAAGGTGAGTCAGGGAACTAGAAAGCTTAAAATCCACCCAATCTGGCAAGTCAGATCGTGATGCAGAGGCATCAGCTATTTTTGAGGCCAGGGAGTTAATCTCCTCTGAGGCGGTCAAGACCATGTGGTTGTCGTGCGCTGGAACGTGTTGCCCACACCCACACCCCTCATCACATTCATCAGCGTCATCGCCGCCTAAGAGGAGGTCATCAGGGGGCTCAAAGTCGCCGGCCTGGGATCTCTCATGGGAGCCTCCGCGGTGGCGCGGATTTTCCAGCTCTCCAAATTCCTCCCTTAAAATTTCTGCAAAGATAGACTTTGATACTTTCATTATATTTCCTTCCTGTGCCAAAGACAATGAAACATCGCGATCGTGAAGCTCTGCTTCGGCCAGCTTATCCAAGTAGCCATGACGCCTTAAGATTTTAAACACTAAATTTTCCACCGAGTATTCACCAGCAGAATCCAAACCTGACTTTCTCATTGTCGTGAGCTTTTCTCTAATCATAGGGATAAACATCATTCGATCATCCATCATGAGAATGTCGTCAATAAAACGTGCTGCTGCTCGAGCTTTCTGGGATACTGCTGTCGTGTCAACAGCCGGGGAGCTAGGACGAGGTCGGGTGACCCAGTCATCCCTTATCAGGCTATAGACACCCGTAGAGTGATGAGGCTCGGTAGAATCCTGGGGATACACTTCAACCTCATGCTCCTTAACAGTTATGCCATGCTTAAGGTTCCACAGCGTTCGCTTGGCAGCCAACATCTCCTTGACAACGTCGACGTCCTCAGCGATAGCCGTGTAGTCAAAGATAATATGAAGGTCGATATCGCTGGCAGGTGTGTAGTTAAAATTAGCGAGACTGCCCGTGACGGTCACGTCACTCAGCTCCACCTCAGTCCCAAGTGAAATAAGAAACTCGGCCGCTATTCGAAGCAGTGCCTTTCTTATTCCTGGCTTAAGTTTAAAATTATCCCACAGCTCGGGATCGAGTTCGCCATGAACCTGTAGGCTGTCGAGGGTAATTTCCATTTAGCCGGGTCCTGATATAACGAATTTCTTGCCACCTTTTTTAAATACGGGGGCATTTTCACGAGTGTCAATTCGTATAGAATAGATTCCCTTAAGTTTGAGAGTATCGGCCAGCTCATGCACCTGATCGACAGGCACACCCACATCCGGCACATAGCGAATGTTCAAGAGCAAAACGCGGCGACCACCTGGTGACTTCACAGCCGGGTCGAGCTGCGTCGCAGTTGCAACACCCTGGGCAATTCTAATCGCCGTCAAGACGTTAGAAATATTAATCTTTTTGGAGAGTTCCAAAGTGACGCCAAACTCTATCAGTTTAAGCTCAGTCTCTTTTGTCTGTCTCTCCTCAAATAAATTTCGTCTCATTGTAGGGCCCACCCGTATAGATTAAATATCAGTAATCGGATGAATTAATCGCATCACTTCAAAAGAAAATCTGTGATTTGTGGCACCAAAATATTCTTTATTATCTTGACAGTCTCAGCAGGCGAGCTTGTCTGAAAGGCGCGACCGTGCTTATTCACCACCTCGAAGATCTCATAGTCATTACCTCCTGGCTCACATCGATCTCCTACAAACCAGACAGCAGAGTCCCCATAACTTCCCAGGCAGAAAGTTTTATCCCACCCAACTGGAAAGATGTCAAAGCTAGTCTGGCCCCCATAATTGACTGCAATTCCGGGGACGACGGCCGTTAAATCTAAAAACTTTTTCATCAGCTGCTGCCTAATAGCTAAGGACATATCATGCTCAATGAACTTCTTTCGATCATCGAAGTTTGCAGCTCTGCCGATAGGGCACCAGTTAAGCAACGACCCACGATAATCCACAAAATTTCCACATACTGGAATGTCGAGTGGAAGTGCAAAATCCTCAATAAAGTGCTGCTGAAGCTCTTGCGTGACTAAAATTAACTTTCTGAAGTGTGATTCTCCAAGCTTAGAACGCATAGAGCACTTCGACGAACAAATAAACTTAGAGTCACTGGCTTCCCAGTAAAAATGCTGCGTACCATTGCAAGGAAAAATATCAACATTTTCTGCGACTGATGCATGTTGCGCGCTAAAAAATGATGTCATCTGCTCCTCAATAAGTGACAAGGGACTGCCGGTCACCAAACCAATGGTGGCTAGTTCGGAAAGCTCCAAGAGCGCCTTAAGGACGTGAGGCTTGAGCTCACGACGATGCTCGGTCAGAGTACCATCAACATCGAATAAGACTACAGGTGTACCCATGGAGCAGGTGTCATGTGTTGCTGTCATTGTGAACCATCTCGTTTTTAATATTTTTAATTATTGTCGAGCCGGTTGAAACGAAAAGAAATGGGAAAAATGCGTGAATCAGCAACAGACATGCAGCGGTGGCAGACAAAACAGAAAACCTAAGCGCTCCCAGCAGGTGCGTGACATAGGTCATGCCTACTTCATCAAGATGTCTTCTTAGTAGTCGCACTGGTGCCCGTCGCCTTCTTGGCGGCCGTTGATCGCTTAGCGCTTGTTTTTTTAGTTTTTGAAACGCTAGTTGCAGTTTTCTTAACCGCAGACTTAGGCTTTTTAGGCTTAGGCGAAGTCGCCTTAAGTTTAGCAGCTGGGAGGGGATCTGGGGTCGGAGGGCTCACGGGCACCTCAGGAGGCTTTCGAGACGGGAGGGGATCAGGACGCAGAAGACCAGGGTCTAGGCGCGGGTCGTACTTTTTAACAACTGGTGGGGGCGCTTCGTTCTGGACAGGTGAATCTTCAAACGACGGAGGTTCCACACCAAGGCCGAGGAGATGCTTACGAAGCGCGGCGTAGGTGGTCAGCCCGTTCGCATCAAGCCACGCATCTACGTTCAATCGCTTTCTTCGACAAAAATAATTCCAACTTAACATTCTTCCTCCTCGACTCTTAGGTCGTCAAAATTAAACAGCGCCTCGAGGGGTATGTCATTCATAGTGGCCACCGCCTGGGGGTTGGGGAATTTATCGCCGCTAATCATCGACCTCTTGTTCTCACGACTAGGTCGACGAATAATATCCACATCAAATTTATCATGATGATGATAATGATGCCTGTGCTTACTCATCTAACATCCTGTCTTCATTGCGACCCTCGACAAACCTATCCAAACATAGCGCGCCCACAGCCAAGTTCATTACGACATCATCAATCCAGCTGTGTAGCGCCTCCAAAGTATTATCACCTAACTCGTTGGTCATGTTTAAGTGAATAATCTCATAAAAATTTTCGCTATCGCCAACTTCAAAACTTGGATCATATGATGCATAAATATGAATATTAACTATCTGTGTTAAAGCGTCCAGGATAATCTTGGCAGCCTCATCAGGATCCTCCAGCGCAGCATAAAAGTGCGCATTGATGCCTATCGAATCAATTTCATTAAAAACTTCTTCAAGCGCAATGGAGTCTATTTCCAATTTTCCTACCTATTGACATCCAGACCCTGCATAATCTCGCAGATTCCCGCCTGAAACTGGGGGTTTCTAGCAATTGCGCTGGGGTCGCCGTCAATGCCATTCTCATCGCAGATCTTCTTGGCAAACTTCGCCATCACCTGCAGGAACTTATTCCTGGCTGTGGCATGGTTCATTTTATATCCGTCAGCTGACATGATCTCTGAAATGGTTCGATAATCATGGCCCTGGTACTCCTTAGACACGGTGGCATATCCACCTTCAACAACATATCCTTTTGGCATACTCATATAAATATTAACTTCCTTAATTTAACGCCACTCGGCGATATCAAAATTTGTAATCATTCGGGCAGTATCAATATCGAAATTGCCCCCTGGAAAAAATCTGGCACACTCAGCGATGGCCGACATTGTATCCCAGCCCTCAATCCTTCTAAGAATTGCGCAGACAACACCGACCATGGTAAAGCCATCATCGTCGTAGATATAAATCTTCGAACCAGAGTTCTTTACCAGAATGTAATTAATGACATCAGTAAGCTGCTTCTCAACGTGAGGGCCAGTTTCAGCATAATCACCAATTGACATAGGATAGTGGGTCAGCTCAATTTTATTGACCTTACCAAGGTTACGCTCAGGAATACCAGGAAAACCGACACCTAAGCTAACGAATTTCCTCACACCCAGCTTAGTAATAAACTTAACAGCTGCGGTATCGGGATATCTTCCCCTAATAATTCGTCCATTATAGTAGGCAAAGCTCTTGGGTGGCGTTAGCTCAGAAATTATTGTATCACTCATTTTTATTTCTCCACGGGTGCCGCGGCACTATTTAAGATACGGCGCATTTCATCTTTAGTAATCGCAAATTCTGGGGAATCGGAAGTTAATTCTTCGGCAATGCCAAAACGAAGCCTGATAATCTTCTCTTCCTTGCTGTCCAAAGTGTGTAGCACACCCCTGACCTGATCTAGCAACTGCTCCTGCTCAAGGATCTCGTCCGGCATAGGGGCGCTGTCATCGTGAAGTCGCCTGTGCATATCATTGGAAGCGTCCTCGCTATTTGGAAAGACAGCATCGATCGACACAGTGCAGACATTAGTCTTCATCACATTGTCAACCTGACTCTCGGTCACACCTAAAATTTCGGCAATTTCGGGATTCGTAGGCTTGTGTCCAAACTCGTCCTCATACTCCTCGGTCAGGCGCTTAATCTTGATGTATAGTCCTGTAACGTGCCCTGGCACACGAATGGTCCTGCCAACATCCTCCAGGTGTCGAGTAATAGACTGTCGGATCCACCAACAGCCGTAAGTGCTAAACCTGCACCCTCGACGCCAGTCAAACTTGTCGACTGCTTTCATCAGGCCGATATTACCCTCCTGAATTAAGTCCTCGAGGGACGCACCGCGGTTTTGGTACTTTTTAGCAATTGAAATGACTAGTCGAAGATTCGACTCAATCATCTTATTCCTCGAAAAAGAATCTCCTATCTCGATCTTTTTCGACAGTTCAATCTCCTGCTCCTTGGTTAAAAGCTTGTTTTTAGACAGTTCCTTAAAATAAGGCTGTAGTGTAGATGCCATTTTTTCTCCTTACTGATATAATATACCATTTGTCATTTCACGTTACACGCGCGACTTTCATCAAGAAAGCCTTTAATCTCTTCAGACATGCAAACGGTAAATGCAATAATCACCGCAATAGGCCAGCAGGCAAATGTCATAAAAATAACAATTAAAGATGTCCCGCACCCCTTGTCAGCTATGGCAAAGGGTGGGAACAAAAAACATAGTAAAACTCTAAAGGCCAGCATGTTATATTGATAATAACATGTGGGCAGCTACATTACACGAACTTAACGTAAGGTCGCATCAAATCATCGAGACTCTTAATAACAGTCTCAAGCTCAAGCGCACAATCATTTTCCTTCATAACTGCTGCAGGATTCTCTTTGTCAAGCTTTTCATAACGTTGCACAACGTGCTTCCTAAGCTCAGCTAACATTTTTATTGATTCATTATCCATTTTTGACCGTCTCCTAACACGACATCAATTATAAGCTAATAATAATCATTAGAGCACGGTATGTACACCATTTTATTCTTCATCTGTCTCACGAATAAAACCTGCACCGGCCATGGCCACCGCCGTAAACCAGGCAAAAAACTCTGATGTGTCGTCCGTTAAAATTGCAAGAATACCGCCAAGCACTCCCATAATAGCAGAAGCAAGATAAACTATTCTAAGAATTCTTTTCATGCATAATCCTCGTGTGTAAAAAATATTCGATCGAAAATTGGATAGACTCCCGAAAAATTAACGCTAGCCTTTCGGTGATGGTGCAAAATGCCCCAACAATACAATTAAAAGAAACTGGCAAACATCATTCAAATATATCACGATAATAAAATTTTAATGAATACCCCAGCGTGTGTTAACACTAAAATGCCATATATAATCAGTAAAATATTAACAAATTTCTGTACCCACTCTTTGCGATTTTTTATCCAAGAAGCATAAATAATTACGCAACAAAAAGCCACCGTTGCTAACTTCCACACTAAGAATGTCATCGGACCCCATAAAAAAAGTGGGGCCACGATTGGATTAGCCTCCTGAAGGCCGAGAGCGTCTACAAAAATAATTGTAAAAAATGCATCTATAACGTTTAAGAGTAATAAAATTGTAAGTGATACGCCTAAATTAAATTGACTTAAGCGATCAATCCGTGCCTTTAAAGCAGCCTGATCTGTCATTATTTCCTACATGTCTATGATTATGACGCCTCGCTTAGGCACCTCCGATTCCCGTTCACTTTTTTGATCGTATACCTCATCGTGTATTGGGTCACGTCGTGGCTCTATGTACGGACCGGGAATAGGCAAAGGAATTTGCTGGCGCTCATTACCTGGGCGCTTGGTGGGAGTAATGGGCGCTATGGGCCACCACCTCACTATAATTCCTCCTACTGATTATAAATATGGAGAAAAGAAGAATTTGTTAACTGGCAGAATAGTTCACAGCATATGCAATAGTAAAAATATCTGTTTCATCAACATCGGCGATATAAGGATATCCATGATACACGAGTGGCTCTGTCGTGGAGGCATTAGCATCAATAGTTTTTAAAATTTCTGGAACGGCATGGGCCGCATACACTTGTTTCTCACGTTCAATTTCAGGTACTAATCGTGAAGCCTGTTTCAGCCATGTGTCTTTAACTGTAGCCACATTTTCAGCATTTAATCTGTCGGCTGTAACCTGAGCTTGAAGGTAGTCATCAATCACATCCGGTAAGCTCCTATGTGCCCGGACGGCCCGGGCCAGGAGACCTGAGGCGAATGCCTCACTCTCGGTAAAGCAGGCAAAATAATCTAGGCCACAAGACTGCCCAACTTTTTCCAGGCTGTCCTGGCCGAGGTGTGTCATCTCATGGACAATCGTCTCATAAAGCTCTGCCTCGAGGGCATCACGATCAAAATCGCCATCGATTCGAATCCTTATATCGATATTGGGCTCACCGACATCGTCAAGGCCAGCATCAGCATCAACGTTAAAATTAACAGGAGATGCGCTGTATTCCTCTAAGACCAGCAGTACTACATCGCGGAGGCTCACTCTATGTAACCTTTATAAACTGACCATAAAAATTAATGATATTGTCGACAAGAGTGCCCTTAGATCCTGTGTACTTTACACTAACCCTGGACTTACCAGGCGAAACATTCTTAATTTTACCGTGAGACTGAATATAGCCTCGCGCCTTTAGATTAGGCAGCGCAACTTCTAAATCTGATTGTAGGCCGGTCAACGAGGCAGACTTCGCCTTCACCTCCACCTTAGCGGCCTCATTAATAGTTCTAAAGATAAAATTTCTTAATACTGACATTTAACCCACCGAATTACTCCATATAAGTATTATTTCGGTCGATCATCCTCCACAATAGCGGTGTTAACAGTCAACATTAACGCGGCCACGGAAACTGCGTTCTCTAATGCACAACGAGTCACCTTCACCGGATCTATGATCCCGGCCTCGAACATATCGACGAACTTACCAGTCTCAGCATTGTAGCCTAAATTTCCGCGAAGCCGGGCGACTTTCTGCAGGATTATGGCAGGCTCCTGGCCGGCGTTGCGTGCAATCTGTGTTATAGGTGACAGGCAGGCATTTCTGACAACTTCAATGCCTGATCTAACACCGCCGGAGTGCCGCTTGGCAAGTGCCTTAAGACATGCTGATGATCTCACCAGGGCGATTCCGCCACCGGGAATTATACCCTCATCCACAGCGGCCTGGGTAGCGTTAAGTGCATCCTCCACGCGATCTTTTCTCTCGCGAAGCTCTACTTCAGTTGCGCCGCCCACCTTAAGGATTGCCACACCTCCTGACAGCCGAGCCAATCGATCCTTTGTGATAGCCATCTCTGTGTCAAGTAAAGAGACATCATTAAGTTGCGCACGAAGATCAATCATGCGCTGCTCTAGAGTTTCAGCGTCCCCGTCAGCTTCAATAAGCGTAGTAGTAAACCTGCCCACGATTGCCTTTTTAACACGACCCAGCTGGTCCTCCGAAACCTTCTTGATATCATTGCCGGATGCAGCTGACACGACCTCTCCCCCAGTCAGCGCAGCAATATCACCGAGATAGGCGGCCCTCGACTCACCGAAGCCGGGAGCTCGAATAGCGCAGACATTAAGGACACCCTGCATTTTATTGACAGTAAGCAGATGAAGAGCCTCATCTTCAATCTCTCCTGCAATTAAAAGAAGTGGCTTTTTAAGTCGATGCACCTTTTCAAGCAGCGGCATAATGTCATCGGGTGCCCGAAGGTGTGCATCGCTTATCAGTATTAAAGCATCACGAAGCTCAGCCACCATCTTGTCTGAATTGGTAATAAAATAAGGAGAGACGTAACCACGCTCAATCCTCATCCCCTCCACGACCTCAAGAGAACTGTTAAATCCCTTAGCCTCCTCGACAGTAATGGCACCGTCCTGGCCAACCTGATCGACCGCACTGGCGATCAGCTCACCGATGTCTGTTTCACCATTAGCTGAAACTGTGGCGACCTGGCAGACCTCGGCATTGTCAGAAATCTCGATGGATGACTCCTTAAGCGAATTAACGACGGCCGTGCATCCAATTTCCATCCCACGCTTAATTTCAATGGGATCAAATCCCGTCTCCACTAAGCGAAAGCCCTCATTGTAGAGCGCCTGGGAGAGAACTGTTGCAGTGGTGGTGCCGTCACCTGCAACCTCGTTAGTGCGTGCAGCAACCTCCTTGACGAGCTGGACCCCTAGGTTTGAAAACTTTTCGCGGATGTTAATTGCGCGGGCGACAGACACTCCGTCCTTTGTGACGAGTGGTGCGTGGCCTGGCTGTTCAATTATAGCATTGCGACCTCGTGGACCTAGCGTAACCTTTACGGCATCTGCCAGGAGGTTAACACCGTCCAGCAGCTCCTTTCGAGCATCGACATTAAACTTTATTAGCTTATCTACGGAGAAATCTTCCATTTAGTCCCTAAGCAGCGTTCGCTTGCATTCTAGAATCAAGCCGTCCACCACCAGGACACGACGACGCTGTGTTACAACATTCACGGCAACAAGAAGATCACCTTCAACAATGGCCGTCTCATTTTGCATGAGGAGGCCGTTCTCTCGAAGTGTGGCAATATCATTGTTAGATAGGTCGTTTTTATTTTTGATAATCATAATCTAATTTTAATAGAAAACGATGAGCTGTTAACTAAGCTCGGTCCAAAGATTTTCAAAAGTCTCTGTAAACTTATTCCAGCTCTTGTCATTGACAATTGAATTGAACTCAAATTCCGCAAAAACTGACCTAACATCTTCCCACGACTCAGAGGGTGCAGAGACTTCCAGGCTCTCCATCTCACCATCGAGCGTATCGAACTTAATTAATTTCAAATTTCTTTCAAAAACCTGGCGATTATCATCCTTAGACAGTTTCGACTCCATTAATGTAGGATCATGGATCATCTTTGTTGCTGTCTTGTCTCCAACGCCAGGAATACCTGGAATTGAATCGGCCGAGTCGCCACGGAGCGCCTTCCACATAACATAATCATAGTCAGGTGTCTCCGCAAATTTCTTTCGAATCGGATCATAAAGCTGAACTGAGCTAAACTCATTAAGAAGCTGAATAAAATCAGTGTCACTAGACACCACCGTAACATCATCGCCGGGGTGCCAATGCCTTACGAGCGCGCCGACGACATCGTCGGCCTCAAAATTAGGATGCCTTACCACTTCAATAGGAAAGTGCGTTGTAAGCAAACTGAGACATACGTGTTTATGTTCATTAAATATATCGGATGCTGTACCCCTATTAGCCTTATAGCTAGGCAGCGCCTGGACATTCCCTACGGGGTAGCCCTCAAGAACGAAGTATGCGCGATCCGGATTAAACTTCTCGACTACTGGTCGTAAAGACCTAAAGAAATTAAAGACTGTATGGAACTGGCCAAATCGATTTCCGTGGTAGGCACGATGAAGAAGGTTATAGCCGTCAAGAATTAAAACCCTCATGCCTGTCAGCCCGACCCTATAAGGTCCTGAAACTCTGGCGGGAGGTGAATCCTTGCGGTCACGCCGTCCTCGAGAAGCATCTCGGTACCATTGACCTCTATTTCGGCCGGGGTTGCGTCCTCCTCGCCTGTCATTATACTCTCCATCAAGTCTGGTGCGGTATTTTCCTTAGGGGATGGTGGCGATGGCTCGGCCACATTGCGACTATAGTCAAAAGTCTTCTTAGCGACAACAACGGCCTTCTTTAATAAGTTATCAACGGCCAACTCAGCATTATTCATCATGTATTTCTTGGCTTCGAGTTCGCTAACAAACACGTGCTTGTCGGCCTGCTTTAAATTTACCGGTTCTTCTCGGCCAGGAAAATTTACAAGATAATCAGTAGTCGTTTCAGTAAGGGATTTTCTCTTAATCTCCTCACAGATACGGACCGGAACAACACCCCGACTTGCACCAGCCAGAATAAATAGAACCTGCCCTACTTCATATTTAACCATGACTCACTCCATACCTCTATATTATCCTAAAACAATCATGTGTACACGAGATGTCAAAGGTCACTTAATATTCTTTGACTCAACTAAAAACCTAGCGTGGGGCGGATTTTTTTGCTCGTACACAGTCAAGTCTATCTTCTCAATCTCCTGTCGGAGCTTAATTTCCTCTCGGTGTCCTCCGTAAATATCCACAATGCGCATTATAGCCTCAACGACAGAATCGTGAAGTTTCATATTTCCTCCTAATTTAATAAATTCTACTCAGAATTATTAGTAATGTATCCGGCTGATCTGGCACCAAATCCAGGACGGCGTCCTGACTGTCGGCCATGGCCATACCCGTAGGAGTTTACGGTGTCGGTCGGCGTCTCAGACTCCTCCTCAAATTCCTCTGGAGGAGCCTCAGCCTCAGCTTCGAGTTCATCATCTGGCGTTAAAAATATATCACGAAGTGTATGTCCTGTGGGGATAGGATCATCGAATTGGGGGTCAGTCAGGTAAGACTGGGGAGCCCTGACACCGGCATTGGGACTATACATCGGAACACGTTGACGACTCACTTGACCCATCGCGCGATCCTCAGCCATGCGTTCCATCTTCTGATGTGTGGCGCGGTGAAGGCGTCGACGGGTTATCTCATCCTCAGGCTCTTCAGCTGGATAAAAAACACACTCCTGGCGTTCCTCCTCCAGAGTAAATCGATCCTGCGGGTCGGATAGGCCAGCGAGGTGCTCTAGCATTGTTTTGGTAAAAGCCGTCATGACGTCTTAAATAAATATTGCTAACGTCGTCGCTATTCCCCTAAATTTTCCTCTTCTATATTAACCCGAATGTTACTCGTAATTTCACGTCCCTTGATGGACGCAGTCTTAAAAGACTCAAGGCCGAGTGCAAACCTAACATTGTCATACTCGATAAATGTCAGCTTCTCCTTAAGGACGCTCATATCAGCATACTGGTGCAGGTCCAGCTCTACGACAGGAATCTCTTCACCCTCTGGGCCCGGTTCGACTTCTCCTGTCTCGCGGGACTCAAAAACAAAAAGCATGTTTGGCATTTCCTCACCATCAGGCACCTGAACAAAGGGAATCTTAGAGGAGAGGCCTCCCTCATCCTGCTCGTACAAAATCTCAGGGACCCATCCACTCTTATTATCCATTGTTACCCTCCATGGCATCTAGCATCTCATCTATCACAAAGTCGTTATCTGCCTGCTGGCGAATCTTCAAGATCCTCATGGCGGCACGAAACGCCTTCACGTCTAATTTTTCCTTATACTCTTCAATCACCGTCTTTCGATCATCCCTCAAAAGGGTCACCTCGTTCTCGATCGTCTCAAGTTTTCCTAAGAGCTCCTTAACTAACTTCTGGTCCTGACTCAACGCTTATTCTCCTAATTTCATCCCTGTTATTAAAATCGTCATATTTATATGCAAGGGATTTTTCAATGTTTTATAAGTTCATTTTACACCTATCGCTTGCACTTGTTTCAACAATATTATTAAGCTGTAATTCGCTAAGCACACAAAACATAAGCGACATCTCACCAGAGACCGATAAAATAAACGAGCTTTTTTCAGAGAGCGGAGTGGAAAATGTCACCATATCGCTGCAAACGCTAGTAGAAAGACGAGTAAGAAATGCAGCGGTCAAGGTCACAAGTCCAAGTCGACAAGGGCACGGGTCTGGAACTTTCTTTACTTACAAGGGATTCAAGCTAATAATCACAGCACTGCATGTTGTAGATGACATGGACCCTAACCAAATTATAATAATGGGCAAAGATAACGAAAGCGTTGAATCTAAACTAATTTATGCTGACCCTCAAAATGATATAGCTATTATGTTGACACATCAACGATTAAGTAGCAGGACACCGCTAGTCCTAAACATTCAAAATGAACCGCCGCAGGCAGGCGATATTTTAACCTACACTGGCTTTCCAAGTCAGCATGATATGCTGACATTCCAGGGGAAGATCGCGGGATTTGAGACAATCGATTCACGTGCTAATAGGAGCGCAATATTAGTTCACACATACGGGTGGTTTGGATCTTCAGGATCGTGCCTGTTTAATGAGAGAGCGCAGCTAGTCGCCATTTTATGGGGAGTTGATGTGGAGGTATTTGTGATGCCGCAGGCACAAGAGGACCTTATCTATGCATCACCCGCAAGCACCATCGACCTACATCGTGTCCTCCTGCAGGCATGCCGCCTAGAAAGCGAACGACCAGTGTGTCGAAGAGTAATAGAACGAGATATCCTACAGCGGTTCGGAACAGAGTAGAGCCTACTTGTTCCGCCCTTTTTTCTTGCCGCCCTTTTTGGTTTTTTTCGATGGTGGCGGGGACTCTATCAGTGATGTCAGTCGAGCGCGCTGACGCGTAGCGCCTTTTCCCACGCCAAACGTCTTGTCCAGCTGCTCAATCTTCTGTTGCAATGATAACTTGTCATAGAGTGCCTGTCTTTCAAGTGCCTCTTCATTCCGCTGCTCTCGACGCCACTGGCTGTTATTCCTTCCCATGGCTCAGGCTCTCCTTGTCAATAGCATTTTTAAAGGAAGAGTAGATAAAATTAACGATCTGATCGTCAGTAATATCCTCATTCTCTTTAAGGGACATAGCCTGGCGGACCTTGGCCTTGAACTCTTCGGTTATTGAAACCTCTAGATTATTGCCGCCCCGGACTGGAATTTTCAATGTTTCGTAATTTTTAACTTGCATGTTATAGGGTACCACATGCCGCATGTACTTGTATAAGGCCTAAGTAAAAAGCTTCCTCTTAGATCTCATCATGCCCTCTAATTTAGATCCCACAACACGTACAGGAGGATTCTCCCCAATTTCAACGTCAGTCTGCTCGGGCTCAATCACCTTAACGTCGACGGCCTCTGGCTCTGTCTTCTTAATGTCTGGGCGTGTGGCATCCGCGGCAGGCTTTCCAACCACAAGTACCTGCGCAAGGCCCACCATAAACCTCTGAAGTGCCTGTTTTTCAGCACCTGTCAGTCCCTCAAAATAATTACGAAGCCTGACTCCCGTCTTGGTAATCATCTTCTCACCGTTAACGGGCTTACTAATCGCGCGGGCAGACCTGATTATATTAAAATTATGCTTAAAATCCTTGTATGAGGTGCCTGTCGCCACTTTCGGGGGCGACATCTTCCTCTTAGGCTTAGATGACGCATCAGGCTCGGAATCGTCTGTTACCTCGACATCGACCTCAGCAGATGCCTCTTCACCGCCACCTGTCTCTTCCTCGGCAGTCTCCTCAGTGTCTAAAATATCGCCGACCGGCTCGGGGTCATCAGCAGGAGGAGCCTCTGTTTCCTCCTCGGCTGCCTCTTCTTCCTCTTCCTCCTGCTCATCCAGAGACAGGGCAATCTCATTTGCAAGATTCCGTTCAGTTTTAATCCTGACGCCGGTGGATGACTCAGCCTCGGTCAAGGCGCTACGCACCAGCCGATCTATTAATGCAGTAATCTTATTAGACATTACTTCTTCCTAATGTACCGGGTCCTATTGTGAGGGGTCTCACGAATTCTACGATCAAGCTTCCTAGTAGGATGATCCTGGTGAGCATCAACGTATCTGCGATGTGCCTCAGAAGCATCAACCTCACGCTTAACAATATCATCCATAAATTTATCCCAGCCAAGATCCTGAACCTGCTTGGCCTCATCACTTACAAAGTCGTCTTTCATTTTAATACTCCTTAACCTTTTATAATTAGGTTCTTCTTTTCAAAATTAAGTGCAACAAGAAAATACTGTCCTCCAGTTGCCTGGACTTCTATGGTCCTCTTCATGTCATCAACATCCACGTCAAATACTAACTCATCAGAAAGGATCAGCGCGATGGAAGTTATGTGCTGTCCTATTAGCAGCGACAGGACACGAGGCGAGTCCACGCTGGCCACAATACCAAACGACTCGCCGGTAGAAGTGGAGCAGGATGTCACACCAAGCTTAAACGACTCGCCAGACTCTAAAAAAATTTCAGCTGATAGGACGGCAGCTGTGAGAGTATCTTCATCGCCGGAGGCGAACTGATTCATATCAATTTCGCTAGCTATCGATTCACTGACAAAAAATGTCTCCTGGGTGTGTGGAATGTCATCCGACATTACTGTAAGTCCCCATCACATCTCCGTAGATATCAGAAAGCTCAGCGGCATATTCACGATCCAGCTCAGTAACATCATTCACATCATGTGTCCACACCTCTACGCGGATGGAATCATTCTCAATCAACAGTGAGCCGTGGTGATTAGCATCCTCCTGAAAACTCAGTACTTCAGTCACAAAACGCCTCATAATACTGGCATCATCAAAATCAAACTGCCGAACTAGGCGATTGGGATCATGGAGCATATTCCACTCATCTCCCTTAAGGCCTGGGTCCTCCTCAGGTTCAGGTTCGCCTGCAAACTCCCTTATAAGGGGAGGGACGTAAGAGTTACCTCGTCCAAACGATTCCTTCATTGAGCGTACGCCAAAAATCTCATTAAGTTTCATGTGACTTCCTACTCCTCTTCAGGCTCTTCTTGCTGGTCAAGAACGTAGCCAATCTCCACCAAAACACCGGGTGGAGGCAATACACTAAATATCACCCTATTCAGCGAAGAGTCATAACTCCAGTCCGTTTCTATTAGTACTCTATCAAAAAATACCCTGACTGTATCTGCAACAGGAGCGTGGGAAAGGTCCCAGAACTCATAGGGTTGTATCTGAACGCTGGCATCAACAACGCCAGGCGACCAGTCGTCCGAGCAGATATCAACGATAGTGCCGTTGAAAGCATTAGTTGCGTCCATGTATCGATCCCCGGTATCATAGGGACGCTGGTTACAGAGGGACTCAGCAGGCGCTAAGTTGACAATTGATGCCAGAAATACGTTGGGACGCTGAAAGGCGTACCACTGGTTAAAGTCGGGAACCAAAAGATTACTCTGGTCCTCCTCATCAGAGACGAACACGACCAGCAGGGCTGCATCAGGACGCATCCAAGTATAGGAGTAGATGTTGTTGTTAATGTACTCCATTATAGCCTCTAGGCCGGCCTCACGGTGGCCCACGGTCATGTGAGCGTACATGTCAGTGGCCTGCACCACGGTGTCACCAGGCACCAGCGGAAACTGCTGTTCATTAAGAACGTTGGGGGGAGATGCCGAGATCATGTTAAGGCGCCAGCCCGAAGGGGGCAGCGCATTCATCATTGCCTCAATGCCCGCAAGAAGTCGCTGGTCATGCTGCGTCATGGAGCCGGATGTGTCAATGACCCAGACAATGTCCACACCGTTGACAGGGTTAGGCTGGAAGAATGAGTCCACCCAGACATCAACATCCGGATAGTCATTCTGAATTATAACTACCGGGTCAGGCCGAACGCTTGAGATCGTATAGTCAGAGCAGCTTCCAGCAAAGACAACAACCAAGAGACAAACAACTAAACTTACAACTCTCCTCACAGATCCCTCCCGTCGGGGGACTTAAGACCCTATATTAAATAGGAAGGAGATTAAATAACCGTGTATATTTAGTAGAGGTAAAATACCAAAACTATTTCTTCAATTTCTCAGCGTGTTTTTGGTGTTTTTTAAATGCCTGTCCCACGGTTTCAAGAACTTCTCTAGCCATTTCATTTCCCTCAAATGTCTCAACAACGTCCTCAGTCTGCTTAATGTATCCATCGGCAGCATCCTTTGTAAACGTCCTGAGTAGGCGGGAGACATCATCCTCAAACTCCTTTAGTCTGACATTAATTTTCTTGGCATTTCTAAGTATTATCTCTGGATTTTCCTCTTCAAGCTTGGTGTATTCACTTTGTTTTGCGGGGACATTCTCCGCACCAAATTCGGTTTCATATTCAGCTCTTCGTGACTTATCAGTAGCAGACGGAAGACCTACATAACCACCTGCGCCGGGCTTAAGTTTCACATCTTCAAACCCACCCAAAAGCACCTCGGAAAAAATTCTTTTAGACAGCTCAGCGAAGCTTTCATTATCCATAAACTCCAAGCCAAAGGCGTCATATAATTCCCTTAAAACCATCTCATTTTGGGACTGGGACTTATCCTGATAGGGCTCAACGCTAAGATCTCCATTATAAAGCGACGTAAAAACAAAGGACTTCACACCTGTCCTAAATAATTGATTAAAGCTCATTACAAGTAGAGGTAAGAGTTTTTCATATGTGCTCTTCTTCTCGGGAATAACCACACCTTTGTTGTCAAAAAAGTATCTAATTCCTAAATTCTCATTAAACCTGCCCAAAACATTCCTAATTGCGCTAACGCCCATTTTAACGCCCTCGGCCTTAAGCTGCTCAGAAATCTTCTTTAATAGTTCAGACTCAGAGCCAGTCTTGCCAGTAGCTGCCCTATCCTTGCTTCCCTTATATGCGGCCTCATGTGCGTCAGTCCAGAAAGGTGGGCCTAGCTTTCTTAAAGCACCAATAGCTCCAGGCAGATAGGCACGCTGAACATCTCTAACAATATCGTCTGCTCTCGAGTCATCGGCTGACTCAAACTCAGCGTGCATGGCCTGAATCTCTTCCATCGGCTTCTCGCTAAGGCGTCTTATTATCCATGGATTCATCATTCGAAAATCATTCCAAGGATCCCTATAATCTAAGCCTTCTCGATTAAACCCGTCTAAGATCTCCTGCTGGGACGATTGTTCCACAAGCACCTGTCTAACAGCCTTCCTAACCCTGTGCTCTGTCACCTGTTGGCGAACCACTCGGCGGATCCTCTTCGCCGCCTCGGAGACCTCAGGAGTGGCGGACTCGGCGGAATCAGGCTCGTCAGGATTGTCGGCCCTCTCGATGGACTGACCGACGCCCGGCTCCTGGGAGAGCTCGGCGTCATTCTCGCCCGCCATATTCTGCTGGCGGATGACAGTTCCGATCAGTCGTCGGAGGCGGTGATAGAAGTCCTGGATCTGAAGCGGGGGCACCTGCTGGACCAAAACGCTAGCGGCCTGCTGCAGCTGCTGTAGGTTCCCTGGTAGGAACTCGGCGTCATTGACAGGAGGCGCGACTAGCTCCTCGCCAGTCAGGTCGGCCACGTTAACGGGCAGGTCCTGCACAGGAAGCTCCTGGACGGCCACAGGATGATGCTCCTCCTCAGGCCTTTGGTCATCATCGCCTTGCGATCCGGGGGCGTCCAGACGTTCTCTCAGGACCCTCCTAAGCTGTTTGTAATTCATGTCTACTCCTAGCACACCAGATAAATATTATCTAGCTGATCATTGTGCCAGCTGATTATTTATTCCGTTAACAGCCAGCGCAGTTAAAAGGACCACCACAATACCTGATGCCACCCCTCCGATGAATATCAGCTCCTTGTGGTCAGGGCGAGCCAGCTTCTCCAGCCTGTCCTCCAGGTATGTCACCTGCTGGTCACGGATAGACAGGACATCGACGTACTTAGTCTCCCACATTAGGATGTCCACATCACGCCGATCTATCTCCAGTTGAAACTGTGCGGCCTGAATGAGAAGCTGTCGATCCGTCTCAAGCTGGGCAACCTCCAAGTTAAACTCAGCGTCGATCAACAGTCGGGCGGCAGCCTCGGTGCTGAACAACGTGCCTGTAAATGGAGCGCGTTGGTTCTTGTTAAGCGGCGCGACGGCCTCTCCGACATCGTCGTCGGCCAGCGCGTAGGTCGGCAGTGAAATAAAGCACATCAGGCCGATGCACATGGAGGCGATGATCTTCCTCATGACTCCTCCGGAAGGATGACGGTGAAACCGAACCTCTCGGCAATCTCGTTGGTGATGGCTGTCGGATCGTTCTTGGTGTCCTTGATAATCCTGCGTATCTCCCGTTCCTTCTTCTTGTCCAGCTCTGCCTTGCGATCAGTATGATTCTTCTCAATCTCCTCCACCACCTCGTTGAACCTATCCTCGGCGGCAAACTTAGCCTCAGCGGCGTCGGCCTCAGCACGGTCTATAGCGGCATGTTCCTCATCCATGAACTCACGATTCTTTTTCATCATCTCAAAAACCCACGTAGGTGGCTTTCTGGTAACGACAAGGGTGACAATACCCAGTGTGGCAATGACAGGCCAGTACCAGTGTGCCTTAAGCCACGACCAGGCCTTCTTGAGTCCCACCAGCGTCAGCATTAGCCACTTTCCCGGTAGGCCTTGACAATATCGACTGCGGCCTGCGATCCAATATAGACGACTGCAATCATCCCCCACGTCTCGCTGTCAAGGTCAGAGAATGCCAGTAGGCCGGTTGCTGTCGCGAATGTCAGCAGCTTGCGACTTATTAGCTTCTCTACAATTATATCCATCCATCCTTTTTTCATAATTTTCTCCTAGTTTGGCATATCATCATCATCAACAGGCGCGCCAAGCAGGTCCATTAAAGTGGGAACGCCCCTTTTAGCTGAACGCTCTTCCTCCTCCATAACGGCCTGCATCATCTGGGTGTGCATCTCAATTAACACATTGATCGACTTGCGATTCTCAGAAACATGATCTATTAGGTCCATCAGTTTCTCACTGAGATCTGCAATTCCCCTAGATGTAAGTGCCAGCTTCTCATATATGTCTGCCAGTCGGGCCCTAATTGAACCCTCTATTATTGCCTTAAGCATAGCGCTATAAATCCTGTGAAAATGGACTCTCCGAGTCAATTATATCAAGAATTGTGCTCGCGTCACTCTTCGATAACTTTTTAACTAATTTTTTCTTCTTGCGATCAGCAAGGTCCTGAAGTATGCGCATTACCTTAGGGTCCTCAGCAATCACTCGCTGGGCAAACTCCTCAAACATTTCCTGCATGGAAAGCTTAAGCTTAAATGATGCGATCCGAAAGTTAGCATGCGTGTCAGTCAGCAGCTTAATATGCACGCTCTTCCTGTGATCCAGGTCCATGAAGTTATGCTCCAGCAGGCGTCGATCCTGCTCCGGCAGCGGCCGGAGGTGGCTGCGTGTCATCGATAGGATTCAGCTCCATACCATACTGCTGCGCCATTATCTCTGTAAAATTGTCAGCAACGCTCTTTTCATACCGGTTGTCCAAAAAGTTCATTGCTCGATTAAGGATGACAGTCACGGGATCCAAGAGGCTGTCGTAGTTCATTATCAATCTGGCGACAGACCCGGCGAAGTTGTCGATGTTAAGGGGCGGCTGGCGCTCCTCGGCGGGCTCCTCGGCAGTCATTTCCTCACTGCCCACGATCTCAGAGTCACCGCCGCTTATCTCGGATTCCTCCTCCTCGCCACCCTCCTGCTCAAACAGGTGGGGTAGCTCTGACCTAAGTGACCTAGACTCGGATACGGATCCGATTGCCTGATTCTCGTACTTAATAAACAGGGCATCGATCTGGTCGTCGAGGGAATCGGATGAAAGCCCCATGGGCTCCTTGACAGCTGCATCATCCTGCGGCTTCAGGGCCTCCTCGACAATTAGCCTTCTTAAAAACTCTCTGGATAATTTCATCACTGACTCCACCGATAAATCATGTTATAACTATTTCCTCGCCGCTGCAACTGCAACAGCAAGCTTGTCCTGCAATCTTGCAAGATCGCCTGTCTCGATCTGTATCTTCTGGATGCCGTGATAGCTCTTGGCGACTTCGATATAAAAGTCCCTGACTTCACTGGTTGGCGGCATCATTAAGGCTTTCAAAAATCCTTCCTTGTCGTTACTAACCCCCAGTTTTTTATAGTGCTTACCTAGCGCCTGCCTTATTCCAGATGTCTCGGAATCTATATTCACACCTTTAATATCACGAGCTATGCGATGCGTGAGCTTGGACGCAAGGCCTCGAGAGGGAGTTACTACTAGCGCATCCTTCTGGTCCTGCAGCGCACTTATCGCATCATTTAACTGGGATATTTGAAGCTCAATCTTCTTCCTAGCCTCGTCATCAGCCGGGTCGACGGTTTTCAATTTATCCCGTCTTTTCAAGACCTCAGCCTCGAGATCAGTAGTAGTCCTGTCGAATTCCCTTCGTCTGGCCCCTATGTCCTCCTGGGAAAACTCCTTGGAGCTCAGCTTAATTAACTTGTCCTTTAGCTCAGGTGGTAGCCAAGCCTCGAAGGCTCCCATAAAATCATGCTGGAACAATAAATTTCCGACACGCTGGCCCTGTTTCACAGCCTTTCCCGTCGCTGCCACACCTTTAGCAAGGGTAGAAATGATTCCCGCCTCAGAGAGTGACTCTGTGATGTACTCCCTTAAGAGGTCCTCAGACACGGTGTCACCTCGCAACCTGCGCCATCCGCTCGGCGCGCTTGACTCGATTCTCGATAACGTCCCAGTTGAGCTCACTCATCATGTTATAGAGGTACTGCTTCTTATTATTGAGGTAGTCCTTGTAGTAGGCATGCTCCCACATGTCCATCACAATAACTGGAATGCATCCCATCGGCACGTTTCCAGTGTGGCCGTCGACTATAACGTTGACATAGCCCTGGATGTATGTGTTGTAGCAGCAGACTGCCCAGCCGGAACGAGCTGACATGGCGCAGGCGATAAAATCCCGCTGCCACAGGTCGAACGATCCCCAGTCGCGAGCAAGTCGCATATAGGTGAGGGAGTCCATGGACAGCTCCGAGGCGTGAGAGGCGATATTGGCAAAGTAAAGTTCGTGCAAGTAGACTGCGCCCATGTTAAACTGTTCGGCCAGCTTGATGTCCCTAAAAAGGGAGCACGATGAGTTAGCGTCGTCGCGTGAAACCCCATCCAGTTCAGCTGAGGTGCGATTGAAGCACGATATATAGTTGTTATAGAGCTCCAGGTGTGCTGTCTTCGTCTTTTGACTGAGCTTCTCGGTGCCGAGATCGAACTTCTTAGGCTGGGCTACAAAAGCCTCGGTAAGCGTTTCCTTCTCAGCCTCGTCATTGGGGAGTCCCATCGACTCACGTATATTTTTAGTGATATCCTTATAATCCATAGCAGCTCCCTAGTCGAGTATATACCTGTCTCGAAGTTCGTCGTTCTTGATAAAGAACTCAACGCCGACGGCACTGACCACCTGACAGCCGTCGGGACGAACGAGTTCTATTGTATAAAGCAGGCCGGCATCGCGATCTCTAATCTTCAGGCCTGGACTGAGGATATTGACATCGCCCGATGCTCCCAGCTTGATAAAAGAGTCCAGTTCATCCACGACCTCTCGCACCTTCTTCTGGTACTCCTCGCGGATGAGACCAATAATCTCGCTATCGGTCAGCTTGCCCACGGCTACACCATGCCGGCAAGTTGGCGCCAGCGCCTGTAGTCGTCCACCTGTCGAGTAATTCCAGCGCTCGTTGACTCGGCCACGATGTCCTTGGCAAGTCCAAGCAGCTCCCTGTCATCCATTCGACCCTCGGAGACCACGTCCTGGCCGGCAAGACTGTCGATAATATCGGCGATAGCCACACGTAGTTCCTCACGGGCTTCTCTGGCCGCGGTAGTTCGGGCAGGTGAATCGAGACTGGTCTCATAGGCAGCAATAGCGGTACGAAGCTTTTCAATCCTAGCCTTAGCACGACCCATCGCCTCCCTCGAGTTCTTTCTAATCTTTAGCTCAGGCGTCGATCCAGGTGCATCCACATCCTCGGGATCGGCCTCGTCTCCGGTGCCTTCCTCTCCGCCTTCAGCTTCACCACCTTCAGCTTCACCACCTTCAGCTTCACCACCTTCAGTTTCACCACCTTCAGCTTCACCACCTTCAGCTTCACCGGCGTCGTCAGCGCCGCCGGGTGCCTCTGTCGTCTCCTCGGCCGCTGACACGATAACTTCCTCGTCGTCAGCCCCAACAGACTCACGTTCAGCAGGCAGTCCCTCAATGAGGCTCTCAAAGTCTTCCTTCTTGAGTGCTATCATTTCAGGAAAGACACGCTTGGGATCCAGTCCAGCCCAGGTCATAAGCTTATCGCTACTAAACCACCGACTAATAGCACGAGTGGCGCTCTTTAAAAAACCAGCATCCTGGGATGCGGGACGCCAGTTCCTCTGAAAGACGCTCTCAAAATTCTTTTCCTCCAGCTCATCATCGCCATCTATAAGCTGTTTAATAGTCTCGTTAGCGCCAGCGGAGGACCAGGACGGAAGGGTATCGAGCACAGTATTCAGCTCGTTTGCACCGGCCCTAAAAACACTCTCAATCGCGTCGACATTGGCAAGCTGCGTACCCACCAACGCGACGGTGGCCTTCATCTCATCCATATCGCCGCCGGCCATCTGATTGGCAATCTTCGAGGCGCTGGGCATTCCTGCTATCACCTTTTCAAAGAAATTTCGTGTATAGCCCATAGAATCAGGCATCAGAGCGACAGTCTTGTCGAGCCTCTCACGAGTAACAGCGACTTCATCGCGGAGCTCCTTCGCCTGGTCCCTGATCTCCGCAGCAGAAGCCTCAAACAAAAACGGCCCGAGGCGGCGCTCATTAAGAGCGAGAACGTCGGATTCGGGATAAAGCCCCTCAACCATCTCGCACATTTGCTGAACGTAAGTTTTTCTAGTCATATTTCACATCCCTAACCAATACAAAGGTACACCAATTAAATATTGTTATCCGAAGGGAACTTCCTGACTTTTATCCCAGCGGCCTGAAGTATGTCCACTCCTGAGGTGTCTCGATACTCCTGACTGTAGACCACCTCACCAATTCCAGCGTTAACAATGGACTTGGCACACATTCGACATGGAGACAGTGTCAGGTACATCACCTTGTCCTGAGGATAGTTGTAGTCCAGCTTAATGAGCGCATTAATCTCGGCGTGTATCATGCCTGACTCCCCGGGATCGTGAGACTCTACAATATTAGGCCCTCCCTTATAATCACCATTATATCCCACGGAGAGAACCTGTGTACCGTCATGGTTGACAATGACGGCGCCCACCTTATTCCTTGGATCGACCGACCTTCGGGCGATTATCATCGCAACGCCCATCCAGATCTCATCCCATGTCGGGCGGCTCATTATTACCCTCCATCTGTCGACAATTCTCTTCAGTGCGGTGAAGGGATTCTGTTATACTCTTTGACAGGACATAAATTTGAAACCTCAGGAGATGCGTCGACATTCTCGATCGACTCCAGGCGTAGAATGCGGCGGCGATACAAAGTACTACAATCATTATTTCCACAGCAAGTCCTAGAATGGATTCCGCTCGCAGTGCTCAATTATTCCCATGACATCATCGTACAGCTCGTTGGGAGCCTCTGTGTATGACATGCCCAGGACACCCTTTATCACCTTTGCGATATGGGCGTAAGGATTCCTACCCCTTGGATGCATCGGACTTGGTGGGAGCTTTCCCTCCAGCCTTTGACCCGCCTCCTGAATTCTTTGGCGTAGCTGTTTTTTTCTTTCGTCGTCCACTTGTTGTCCTCTTGTCAAATAGGTCATCAACGATGGCATTACCTGGAAGCTGGAAGCCCGCGGCCTTTCGATGGCCGCCTCCCCCAAACTTCTTGGATATTTCAGACACATCAATCTTGTCATGAAAAGATCGCAGGCTGACCTTAATAAACTTATCCTCATGGTCATAATACCAGATCATCGCGAAGTCGCAGTCAGGGGCCAGCCTAGCACCAATCTCTGACATCCAGTGAGAGGAATTTACAACCATGACATCCATGCCATCAAACTTCCTAGATGAGGCCTTGTCACACACCTTCTTGACAACAGTCTTAGAGTACGCAAGAATATAGGATCCTCGCTTAACGGCGTCATCGAAGACAGAGTCGTCCTCAAACTTCTCAAACTCCTCGAACTCGAAGGGCACCATGTCAAATGCTGCGCTAAACTCCTTGGAGTACGGAAGCTCCCACTTCCAGAGGTCACGGTCCTGGATATACTGGATAAACTTTGGTGACTCCTTGCCTGGATGGAAAAAATCCCATGACAGCATCGCACCGGACTTCGCCATGTCAAAGTGCGTATTAGTAATATCGTGTAGTTCTACCATCGCAGACTTGTGATGATCAATCACGATCAGGTCAGTGGCATCTACAATCATCTTCTTGGTAGTCTCATTGTCAAATGAGAAATCCAGAATCGCGACTACCTTGTCCTTCACGTTCGGTGGAGCAGACCCGTGCTTACAGGGGTGATATTCAGCCCTGTTGCCGAGCTGCTTCCATGCAGCGTATGCCGCACCAAAACCATCGGTACAGTCGGCATGATAAATCACGCAATTTACGCTTGTAGGTTCAATCATACTAATTCCTGTTAATCATCCTGCTCACTAATAAGATGGTGCTTCCAACACCTAGGCTCGTACATATCATCACCGCCCACGGCGATCACTTTCCCATCGTCACATTTCTTATGGGTATAAAACGCGTCACTCCCACACTTTGTACAAACTGCGGTGCAGACCTCAACCCTTGTTGCCCACGGTAACAAAACACTCATCTCATCAAAAACACTAACGCTATATGAAAGTGCTAGCGATGACACATAAATGTTAACTCCCCTCTTAAACAACCAAACAAGAACCTCAGCCACACCCTCGATCATAAATGCCTCATCGACGGCGATGGTGTCATAGACCTCATCTGACTGGGATAGGAATTCCAGCAGCGAAGATCCGGAATCAATAGCAATGCCCTCCATCTTAACACCCGAATGGGTGCAGACGGCGGACCTAGAATACCTATTGTCCATGCTGGCCTTAAATAAAATTGACTTCTTTTTCTGATAGGTAGACCTATCCAAGATGTCTAAAAGCCTAGTCGTCTTCGAGCTAAACATGGGTCCCGTAAAAATGACCAGCTCAGGATTCGCTCTTGGGCTCATATCAGTCGCCTAGCATAAGCACATCTTCTTCACCGTCAGCACGAAAAGAGATTAAAAAATCGCTACAAGCACTCATGACACTCTCAAAAATTTCCACAGTAATAGCATTCTTTGCCGGCTCAGAGGCGAGATTAATATCATCTCGAACACCGTCAATAGTTTCCATAATAGACCTAAACACTACCTCATCAAAACTTCTCATAAAAACACCCTCCTGACAGATTAATATACTATCATACATAGCACTGGTTATTTGTATTAGACAACGACAGGCCTCATTTTAGATGAATTGGTGCTGGCGCCCCACTGTTCGTTATTAGACACGTCAAAGATCCAAATAGTGTAAGGTGCAGCGGCCGGGGGAATATCACCCCAGACCCTAAGCCAACAGTAGTTGCTCTGCGGATCGATCACCTTGATTCTGTAAAATGTCTTGCCGTTCTTAGACGTCTTCTTGATAATATCCTGCAGGCATCCCCATGCAATTTTCCTAATGTTTCCTGATAGACTCGGAAGGGATGGAAGCTGAGACTCCTCAATTTTTGCCATCACCTCTGCTGGGAAAACAAGCTCCTCGTTTACGGAGCCACCAATCTCGGCAAAATTTGAAATCTTCTCGACGCGGGTCCAGTCTTCGATATTTGAAACAGCACCCAGCAGAGGAGGAAGCTGGGATGGTGCATCGAGCTTTCTCGCCTTTCGAATAGACATCCCATAGCGATTCTTCTTTAACACATCGTAATTTTCAATAATAAGGTCGTGCATCTGCCGATGGTTATTTAGGATACCGGCATCAAACTCCTCGAGTGACCCAAACGCCTCCATCTTTGTCAGTGCTGCAAAGCAGCGCTTATTCATCTTGGAGTGCTTCCACGCTCCTGTCTCGTCATAAAGCAGCTCGTCAAGATTTCGATACGGTCGATTCTCTAGGATCTCCCCCATGGCAGCATCACCGACACCCTTGAATGAGCTAAGCGGTGGAACGAGAGCCTTTGCCTCGAGTGAGTATGTCCACGTTCGGCCTGACAAGTTAATATCAGCAGAGGCGAACTTATATCCGAGCTTTTTAATCTCGGCAATCATGACTGGAAGCTTCTTGACGTTGTGATTCTCAGACTGCAGGCAGGTTGAAAGCCACTCGTGTTCGTAGTGTGTCATCAGCCATGCTCCATAATAGGAGGCGATGGCATACGCCACGGCGTGTGATTTATTAAAGCCGTACAGTGAGAAGAACGCAATCTTCTCAAATAGGCTCTCGGCATCACGACGGGGCATATTTCCAACCTCGACAGCGCCGCTAACAAACTTCTTGCGGAGTTCCTCTTTCTCGGTGACCTTCTTACCGAGGGAGGTCAGGTCCTTCTTGACAAGGGTCTTTCTCATCTTGTCGGACTCGCCTGGAGTAAAACCAGCGAGCTTCTGGGCCAGGAGCATGAACTGCTCCTGAAACACGATAAAACCGTAGGTTGGGCCTAGCACATCCTTCAGTACCGGATGGTCAAACTCGACTGAGCTTGGGTCCCTCCTGGCCTTAACATACTTGATGTGCACGTTGGCCTTGAGCGGGCCGGGCCGATAGATAGCAGTGATCGCGGCGAGCTCGGTAATATTTTTTGGCTGTGCGGCTACGCAGAACTTACGGGCCCCTGTCGAAGTAAACTGAAAGATTCCAGGCCAACGCCCCTGCTGGTAGACATAGCTAAACACGCTGGCATCTTCCGGCTCGTGGTACCTACAGTTGAGGTTTTCATCATAGAAGGCCTTGACCTCACTAAAACTAGGTTCTCGGCCCAGGTTCTTAGCTACAATCTGCCTAATGCAGTCCTCCACCATCTTCATCTGTTTGAGCCCTAGGAAGTCAAACTTTAAAAATCCGTTCTCCTCCAGGTTACGAATATTGACACCCTCTGACCAGGATGTCTGAAATTCTCCGCGAACCTTGATAACAGGCATGTGTCGTTCGAGCTCAGGACAAATTAGCACGCCACCGGCATGGCGGCCGATGGACCTATTCTGCATGAATAGGTCAACAACCTTCTCCTCTACCTGTGGATATGCCTGCATGAACTCACGATACCGGGAAGAGTACTTCATGCAGTCCTCGTGTCGAAGCACAAACATTGACTTCTCCATGTTAGGATCGCGAGCCTTATTCTGGACCTCGGATTCCAGCGGTCCTGTCACGGCATTGACCTCATGAAACGGAATGCCATAGAACTTAGAGACATCCTTGACCAGCGACTTAAGTTTTAGGGTGTTAAAATTCGACACTGGGATGACCGAATCATCACCAAACAGCTGCCTGGCGGCATCAATAACCACATCACGATTGCCAATGTCTAGGTCAATATCAGGCCAGCCGGCCTTGTTTCGATGCAAGAATCGCTCCCACAGCAGATCGTGCTTGAGGGGATCGACATGCGTGATGTCTAAAAGATAGTTGACTAAGGATCCGGCACCGGAGCCTCGGCCTGGACCTGGGAGCGTGCCGTTCTCTGAAACCTTCAGTGTCTTTTGAAGAGTTAAGAAGTAATTCTCAAAGCCCAAAAACTTAATGTCTGACAGTTCCATGTACGCTCGCTGTAGGTACTCCTCGTTATCAGAGAGGCCCTCGCGATTCAAGCCCTCCTTGACCAAGTCAACGAGCTGGTTAAAGGCAGACTTTTCAGGACTGTCAAAAGATGGGAGCTTAACTGACTGGTCGAACCAGACCTCCTCATACCGTTGCCAGGCCATGTCATGAGTCCGCTCAATAGCATCACGGACTAGTTCCTCTGTGCCCTGGTAGAATTCATTATCGGCATACTGCCGTTGGTACTCCTCCCACATCTGTGAGGCATTCTTCGGGTATAGTTCTGACTGGAGCTCCTCAAGAGCAGGTAGCACATTGGCTCCCTCCTTATCCAGCATGCCTGGTCGTAACTTACGATAAAGCTCTCGGGCCTCCCAGTAGTCTGGACCTGGATAATGGGCGTCGCTTGTGACGACAAGAGGAACACCCGTCTTCTGGGAGAGGTCAATCAGACACCGATTTGTCAGGTTCTGGGCGTTCATCTTATTCATCTGAAGCTCTAGAAAGAAATTCTCCTGGCCGACTGCGTCCACGAATCGATCGACACAGTTCTCAAGTCTCCCCATAATCTCTCGAATGACAATAGGATCATCCACAAGATCGGGCTTAAGGTCCATAAATCCAACATCGGGGAAACTCTGATATATTAGGCCGCTGGGATACCCGCCCACGCAGGCAGTCGTCACAGTCAGGCCCTCGGAGTGCTCCTTAAGCATCTTAAAGTCAATACGAGGAAACCTATAGAAGCCAAACTTAAAGCTCTTCTTGACCAACGTGAATAGGTTCTGGAGGCCTGTGTGGTTATAGGCGGTCACAGCAACATGATATCTCTTCTTAAAGGAATCAGTAGCCGAACGCTTTGACCTGGTCTCATCGGCGTCCTCAACAACGTGACCGGCGTCTTCGGACTCTGGAGGTCGCTTCTTTTCCTGACGATATGTGTTGTACTGCTGTTGCCACTCTGCTAAGTCTGGCACGAAGTAAAACTCGACCCCGTAGATCTGTCTAAAATTTCGACCCTTTGACTTAAGCCTCTTGGCATGGGCGTGAGCGTGTGCCAGGCCGTTACCATTGCCGTGATCCGTAAGGGCCCAGGAATCCATCTCATTTGAAAGCACAAAATCAATGTGTTCCTTGGGTTCACCTAGGCCGTCGAAAGGACTAAATGTGCTGTGGTTGTGAAGTGATACATACCGGTCGGGGGGCCGGATCCGTGAGAAAATTTCTTTAGTCATTGCCATGAGTTAATATTATCAAAAATACGCTAGATTTACACGCATCATTCACGTCTTTTCGGAGCCTCGCCATGACCTCGCCTCTCAGGACGGGTACCCACTTTACGGCGATTAGCTCGAGCCTCTTCACTGTCATATCGACTTATAAAATCAATAAGCTTTTCATCATCCTGATGTTCTACTCCCACCTGGTGACACACAGCTCCAAGTATTCGCGCACGAACCAAGTTATTACCAAAGTTATTTCCCCATACCCACTCGATCATGCTAGCCATCGAATCCAACTCTGTCGTTATTCGATCTATCTGGTTCTGAATTCTATCAATCTTAACAGACGTTGGAATATCAACGTCAATTCCCAGGTACACGGCCAGCTCAATGAGATCATCCATCCTTCTAAGCTCAAATGCCTCACAGGCCTGGCGATATATCTGAGCCCTGTCCAGCTTTTCCTCAGTAGTGAGATCAGTCATGTGCTGCACTTTGTCTGGGTGTGTGAAGGTAACAATTTTTCGATAAAGTTTTTTTAGCTCTGTGAGGTCTTCAGACTCCTCGTCATCTTCCGAGCCATCCTCTTCTTTAGGATGCACATCAAAATTATCGTCATGAACTATTCCTGAATCGGGTGGTGCAGGTGGATCACCCGGATCGCTTGATGAAGAATCTATAAGTCCAAGCTCTGCAAGATACTCTGATAGCGCTTCGCGAAGCTCTAACCTGTACAGGGAAAGAAACTCATTTCTTTCTAGAGATTCCTCACGTAAAAACTTTAACTGATATGTTAGCTTCTTAAGGCGCCGATCATCGTTTGGCTTAAGCTGACTTCGAAACTTAGAGGCCACACAAAACTCACCTTGAAAAGTGCCACTTTAGCAATGCAATCAATCCCCTAAGCAGGGGAACTGGCCAGAGGGGTGCCCATTTTAAATGTGAAAGAGACTGCCTAGCCCTTATGTTATAAAATTGTGTCAACTCTTTACCACGAGCCAAATTAGAAAGCTGATGTGACTGGGAGGCACTTAATGCATGCCACATAACATGTGCTGCGCACAGCAGTACATAAACCAAAATTACCGCCTCAATCATTTTTACCCTTGTTTCTTGATTACTCGGCGTAACAAATCACGCAGCTCTTCATTCCTTGAGCCAGAAGTATTACTCGCCTTATCCTTCTTACCTATTTTAGGTAAATTTGGTGATTCAGTTAAGGAATTTTTAACGGGCTTTGACTTTTGTGAAGGATTAACACGGACGACATTGGCACGAACACTCGGGTGTGAAGGCCTTCGGGTAACAACAGCCTCAGCAACGACTTTGACCGACTGTTTAAAATTCGCCGTCAGCTCCAAAGGAGTAAAAATCCTGTCATCAATAAGCACCTCAAGTCGTGTATTGTAGAGGCCCTCGTTTAAGACACCCTTCAAGCTTGGAACAATGACGGTGACCTCTCCTCCAGGAATGGAAGTCCCTGGAAACATAAAGTCCATCTTACTGGACTCAAGGACCATCCTGGTTTTGATGGATGCAGTGGCATCCGTCCCCTCGGTGGTTATATTAAACCTCAATTCATTTTCTTCGTCAAGGTGAACATCAAAATCGGCCATAACTAATCCTCAATCTTCTTAAAACCTCTTCGCACAACTCTAAAGGCATTTATAATTATGCGCTCAGTTAAGTAACCTAACCTATTAATAGCCTTAAAGGTGGCTGTCATCTTGACATCAAGGTCAGTTATTTCACCGGATGCCTTGCCTGACTTAGGATCAAGCATATCTGTTCCGTTAACGGCAATCAGCATAGCAGTCACCGTAAACTCTCGGAGCTCCTCATGATACTCCTTTAACTTGCGCTTAGTCCCTCCAAAAGTAGCACGAACAGCCTCGGCTACGGCTGGAATAAATCCAGGACCATATCCACGCGTAATAATTCGTTGATTGGCAGAAAAACCACGAGTGACAATTGGAGAAACTGCGGGCAAATTAACTGCCTCGCAGTCGTGAGAATACCTCGCTTACAGAAGCACTGCCAGCTGAGTCCTGTAGGTCAAACCTGGCAACCTCGGTGACATTATCAGCCTTATAAAATACCATCTGATTTGTGTCACTATCAATAGTCCATCGGCCTCCCTCGATATCCTTAATAAACTCTATGTTCTCTGCGGTCGGATTGTACTGCTCAGCAGCGTAAGCTGGATCACCACTTCCAGTATCCCATAAAATAGAGCCACTAAACTGAGTTGTGAAAGTTATCTGTGCCGCGTAAATACCAGTAGATGTACCAACCTCATGAACTCCTGTGGTGGAGCGTGAACCGGATGCGACTCCAACTCCGTCAATTAACGTAAAACCCACAGTGGAAAGGCCTCCTTGGGATTGACCAAAGTTTACCTGCTTCAAAAGTTTTATGCTCATTCTTCAGGATCCTTAGAACCGCTGCTATTGACTTCCTTAAACGCGCGCTTATTTCTAAGCTTCTCCGGGTGAGCGCCAATGGTACGACGAATCTTAACTTCCTCCGCGAGAGCAGGATCATCTAGCATTCTCTGGTACGCTTCTATTTTTTCGTTAGCGCCTGCAGTTGTTTCATTTAAGTATGTAATAAGCGGCCTTAAAAGAGAAAGGGCTCCTGAATCAGTAGTCGCATTTTGTGCCTGCTCCCTAAGGTATTCCAATAATATATCCTCTATCCTAGAAAAAGCGTCGCACAAAACTGAAACGGCTGCATTCGGTGTGTCAGCCAAAACAGCAGCCTTCTTTGCGTCTGACATATCATTTCTTATGCTACTTACCATCTTCATGCAATGGGCATAATATTGATCCTTAAGCTGGCCTGCAATTTTTATGTCCTGCATCTTCGAGCCTAATATTGACTCAAGGGTGTCATAGCCCTCGATCTTGGCCTCAAGCTTTAAAATCTCTTCATCATATGCTTCAGTCATTCTGCTCTGTTCCTCCACAAATATAAGTACCCATGCATTATAATATAGAACACGTTAAGGGTAAATAAAATGGCGGGTGGGAACAAGTCCCACCCGCCAAGTTTTTATATCTCAGTAATGACAGTCCGAATTATCGGATAGTCACCTGAATCACGTCATCAGCGGCAAGTGCAAAGCTGAGCTTGAAGTCGCCAGAGGCTCCCACAGTGGACCAGAGATAATCAGCACTTCCAGCAGATCGCTGTGCTTCGGTACCCGACATTAAAAGCTGACCATTAACATAGAGGTCAACCTGCTTACTAATCTTCTCATCAGTAAGCGACGAAAGGTCAACAGTCGACATGCCCTTATTGGCTCCGCCGACAGCAGTTCCCGCCGCCACAACACCCGAAATAGATCCGGAGACCTTCGATGCGGAACTTTGCGCCGAGGCGTTACTATTAATAGCACCGATTAGGCTCTTGGCAGCACCAAAGTTGCTAGCAAAGCTATTATACTCTGCCCGTGAGTCTGCCAATTGCATGTATGGTAGCGTCATGTTAGAACCCGTGACATAATCATCAGCAAACCTAAGCTTAGAACCGGAAATCGCCAGTATCTGACTCTGGTGCTGACCACCGGTCCTTAGCATAGAGCCATTTTCGGCAGAGCGAACAACAGCACTAAAACCGTTCATCGACGATGAACCGAACAGCAGCGAGCCGTTCTTACCTCCGCCCTCGGCTGCTGTCACGGCCTCCGCGTCGAGCAGACCCATGACGATCACACCCTGGTTAGGAGTAGTCGAAGGCTCGGCCGTCAACAATGTGAATGTGTTGTCGGAGTTGTCGACAGCAGAACCTGACAGCACTGCGAAAGCACCGTAGCCGCTGTCGACGGTGTTGCCGCCAACATAGACCTCAATATTGCCCGCAGCCTCAATCACTAGGCCTGACTCCTCGCCGGAAGCCACAATCGCGATGCCGGCGTCATGCAATGCCACCGACGAAGTCAACTGTAAGGCACCCGTCGAGGTGTTGTTGTAACCACTAGTTCCGGAGTCCATGTCAATTCCGCCAGCCGCGTGAGACGCAACAATCCGAACTGAATCTGCCGTGGAGGCCTCGCCGCTATCTAGAACGAGAGAGGCCGCAGCAGCATCAATAGTAAGATCGCCTGCAGAGGTCGACCAGGTCGAAGCTGCACCAGCAGTTAAAGTCAGTGCAGTAGCAGCAACGATATCAGTGGTTGTGACAGAATTCGTCACAATTGTTCCAGCAGAATCCAGCTCAATGGCTAACGCATTAACGTCAACCTTTGTTGAGGCATCGTTACCGACTGTAATCGTCCTCACACCCTGAGCACCGAAGGTGATGTCCTGGTCGATATCATCGCTACCAATCTTGATCGGGCCAGCTGACGAGTTGATCTCAATCGCCTCCGAGGAGTCGATCAGGAGGCCAGTATTGCCGTCAGCAATGGAGTGCTGCTGGGTGATACCCAGGAAGAGGGAACCCGTTAATCCTGTATAGACGTTAGCCCACTCAGCATCTGTAGCGCCGAGTGAAATGGCTGAATTCTCAGGACTGACATTTAGACCGCCGGCGTTAAAGACGATGTCACCGGGAGCGTTAATGTTCATGTTACTTCCGTTGTTGGCGGTAATCTTCATGGTGTTAGTACTACCGTTAAAGCTAAGAGCCATGGCAGATGCAATCTGCAACGCGCCCTCATTATTAATAACCAGCGTCTCTGTCTGTGCAGTTCCACTGACCACCTGCAGGAAGTCACCTAGACTGACAGAAGCTCCACCGTCGCCGCTGAGCTGGAGCCCACCAACGCTTGGGTATGAGGCGCTAATGTTAAGTACCGCGTTTGTATTTGCCATTGAAGAGCCGTCAACAGAACCCATACCGATGGCGTCTTGAGCAGCATCTACAAATAATGCATTGGCATAGTTACCAGTCTCAACTCGGAAGTCAATAGAGTTGGAACTGCCTTCATTGACGACAACCTCAGCGTTACTGGAAGCGATCCGGAAGTACTCAGTAGAACTACCACCGGAAGGATTTACATTAAAAATAAAGTCCTTTGCAGCCGTCGACTGCGACAGGATCAAATCGCCTGAGCTGTTGTTTAGAAGGAACTTACTTTCTCCACCTTCATAGAATTGCCACTCACCGGCACCAGCATCAAGCCGAATGTCATTCGCGGCATCGATGATGACATCAGTCCCATCATAGACCAAAGAGTTATTCGCATCGCCAAGCTCAATCTTTTTACCAGAAGCCATCAGTAGTGAGTCAGCAGACTTATCGATTCGGAAGATCTCAGTGCCGTCTGCATCCTTGAACAGAGCGTCGCCGCCATCATACGTGATATCAAGCATCTGATTTCCAGCAGACTTGAAGACAACATTTGTACCGCCAGCATCGAGAATGACATCACCACCAGCGTCGACCAGTAGGTCAGCAGCAGGCTTAAGGTTAATATCAGTGGTCGTAACAAGCTGAAGGTCTGTACCATCTTGATTTATGTAAGAATTGGAATCGGCAAACTGGAGCTTATTACTACCGGCCATGAGGAGAGAGTCCTGATCGGAATCAAGCCTGAATATCTCAGTCTGGCTGGCATCCTCAAATTTGAGGTCGGAACCATCTGCAGAGATATGTCCTGAGGTCGTCCCGGCTTGCTGGAATATAACTGTACCACCGTTCGGATCGAGAACGATCTCAGATCCAGCATTCAAGCGAATATCGGCCGAGGATGTAACACCAAGATTACCACCGTCGAGGTTCAGGAAGTTACTGCCGTTGCCAGCCTCTAACCTAGCCGCGCGGAAGTTAACCAGGTTGCTGTAGTCCAATGAACTGGAAGCCAGCTCACCATCCTGAATATCCTGCCTGGCAACAGCGAAAGTATTCGCCGCGGTTACCCCGAGGTTACCAAAGATTAGTGACTGTTTAGCAGTGCTGGAACCAGAGGCAAAACCAATGGCACCCATCGAGCTAATACCGAGAGAGCCGGAACCGAGAATAATAAGTGGATCCTTAACCCGGAGGTGGTCGGAGTCAATTATGTGCTCAGTGCCCTTAACTGTTAGGTCACCGTAAATGGTCAGGTTATCCATCACACTCACTTCGGACGTTCCGTGACCCAGGACAATCGCGACACCAGAATCATCTGCGCCTATGGTGATAGCAGATCCATCAATAGTCACAGCTCCACCAGCGTCAATGTCAAAAGTACTTGACGGTGTGATTGAAACTGTGGTCACTCCTGTCTCAGACAGTGCACCTGATCCATCAAATTCCCATGTACCAGTGTCATCACCGAAAGAAGCACCAGTGGCACCCTTCGCGGTGAGAGTTGTCGCAGCCAGAATATCAGTCGCTGCAGCGGAATCAAAATCGAGTGCCAATGCATTAACATCGACCTTAGTCGACGCAGCATTGCCGATAGTAATTGTCTTTGCCACAGCCTCAGTACCAAGATTGACTGCATCGGTACCGTCAGAGTCCAGGGTTAGACCAGCAGCACCATCTATCACAAGCGCGCCGGCTGAAGTCGACCAGGTGGTCGCAGCAGCTGAAGTAAGTGTTAGTGCACCAGCAGAAGTACTGAAGTTAGAAGCAGCAGCAGCATCGAGAGAGATACCGGCTGCGGATGCATCAATTGTGATTGCGCCAGAGGCATCGAGGTCGAAGGTCGACGAGTCGACGTCGATTGCGGTATCAGCAGAGGTTCCAAGATTAATACCAGAAGCTCCATCAATGCTGACCGTTGTGCCCGCGACTAGGTCGACCGCGCCGTTTGTTGAGTCAATGTCCACATCGCCACCATGGGAGTAGACATTAATGCCAGTCGATCCCGAAAGTGTCAGTGCGCCATTGGTTGTAACATTAGAAGTTCCGACTGCATCCACAGAGAATGTCGAGGTAGCGTCTATCGCGACTGTGCCTGTAATATCAACATCAAGGTTCGCAGAACCATTAATATCAATCAATCCAGTAGCCGTAAGGTCAAGCTCACCGCTAGAAGCGATCGCCAGGTTAGTTCCGTCGCCCTCAATCTTCTCACCGTCGTCTCCGAAAGTAAGTCCGATGTCAGCTGGAAGGTTGATGTCGCCGCCTGCTCCGACCACGAACGTGATATCGGTGCCGTCACCGGAGACATACTCCTCTGCTGCACCAAGCATTAGCTTCTTGCCGGATGCCATGAGGAGGGACTCCTCACCGCCGTCCATTCGGAAGACCTCGTTACCACCGGCGTCTTTAAACTTAATGTCTCCGTCAGCAGAACCGTTTATAATCTCGCAGTCGCCTGAGCTGTTTGTAAACTTGACAAACGCAGTACCGTCATCCTTAAAGCTGACGTCAGCGTCCTTGGCATCGAGGATGATGTCAGCGGCGGATTCGAGTGTTAAATTACCGGCAGCTGTCTTAATTTCAGTGGCCTGGTTAAAGTCGAGAAGTGCACCTGTAACGTGTAAATTTTGGTGAAAGTGACCCGCAGTCACATTGGTAAAGGCGCTAGTTCCGGTGCTATTCTTACCGGAAATACGCCCGATGGCACCAGCGAACTGGCCCAGGACAGCGCCGAGATCGGTGTCGACGATAGCCGCCGCAGATGCTGCGCTTGAGTTTGATCCTGAGTACGCCAGATCAATAAGTGATCCGGTGAGCTGCTGGAGCCTCATTTGTGTTTTATTAGCCATTTTTTATTCCTCCTATAGGTTTATTAAGCGTTAATGGCAAAACTAAGAACTTAAATACTACAATAGACAAACAGCCGTACATAAACCGCAACAAGGAAACAAGACTTTTACAAAAAACTTAGGACGGAACGAATAAAAAAACTTCAACGTCGAGATAGCAAAGGCCATCAATTAGTATATATTCGTTTCTTCAGTATTTTGACAAAATTATCGAAAATTGGAAACTCTGAAGCTAGAAAAACTGCCTGCATTCCAGCGGCGGACGCAGTGGGATCATCAAAAACAAACCTAAAGCGACCAGTGGGATCCCTCGTTGCCTGTGTCAGGCGAAATCCCCGCATACACAGGAATGCTGCAAATGCTAGGTCAGACGTCTCAAATGTGTTGTTCATTTCATGCTCTCGATATCCAATGTTAAATATTAAAAAAGAGAGAATTCTTCTTCTAATATTGGTATGTAGCCGCTAGCACATCGCCACTCATGGGGATGGCAGAGGCCACAAATGTTATTGTGGCGGTGGATAAAGTATAGTCGACATTTTGCGTAATTAATTGCCCGTTTATAAATAACATAAGGCTCGAAGAAGGTGAGGGGGTCGTACCAAGTGTGAATGTGTCATTCACCCCGTTAACGGTGCCAGCAGGCGTTTCATTAAGTGTTAGACTAGTCGAGCCGCCGCCAGCTGCACTGTTATTAATAATAATAGAGTTGACCGTGTCGTCACGATCTAGGACAAATCCAAATTTTACGCTGTCTGTTGCATAAAGCGTGTAATCAGCTGTGCCTGCGCTAACTTGCACCTGGGTGCCGGACGCAAGAAGCTGGCCATTCAAGAAAACATCAATTAGGTTAGGGTTATAGGCCGCAGCACTAAAATCAGCACCTACAACTAACGGAGTATTAGCGGCATGTGACTGGGTCACCTCGTATGTCCCCTTCTGCCTGGCAAGACTGTCAAAGTTAGTTGTCAAGGTGACAGTCGTAGTATTAGAGGATATATTGAGGCCAGATCCCACTGTCAGGCCCTTAAAGTCCAAGACTGTGCTTGTCTTCTGCGCAAACAGGCCTTCTCCAGACCCGAGATTACTGGCGTTTGTTATATCACCGCTGCCACCTCCGTCGGCGGCGATCGTAATTGCTCCGTTAGAGGCCGAGGTCACCGTTACATTATCACCTGCTTCGATAAATGAGGCGCCAGTAGGCAGTCTTGTGAGAGAGCCTGATATTCCATTTTTGACATCCAAGACACCTGAAACTTGTGCACGAGTCGTTTGAATAAGCACATTGGCGGTGCCCCCAAAAAAACTGGGACCTATGAGGCGCAGATCGGCATTATTGCCACCAGTAATAATAGAGCTAGAAAGGGCAAGATTGCCCACAATAAACTTCTTCTCAGTTGCACCAGCACCATAAGATATAGTGTTAGTACCGGCCGTGACTGTCTGTCCTCCGAGATGAAGGGAATTTCCGGCCAGGTAAAGCTCTTTCCAAGGATATGTAGCGCTGCCCAGGTCAAATGCCGATGCGCTGGCTGGTATAATGGATCCTGACATGCTCAGTGTTCCGGATATGCTGAGAGCTCCCGACAGTATGGCGGATCCCGTAATGATATGAAAATTCGACGGTGATGAGCCGAAAATATTACTTCCTAGCGCATGAAGTGATCCGGTTATTCCCACAGAGCCAGTAGTGTCTATCTGCCCTGAACTTCGACCAATCCATCCTACTCCAGAGGATGATCCGCCACCTGAGCCGGCTGCTGATATAGTTATTGATCCATTTGAAGCCGAGGTAATAGTCACATTAGTGCCGGCCTCAAGGAATGACAGTCCCGATGCTAATCTCGTCAAGGAGCCACTTAAACCTGCATTGAACTTGGCGGAACCCGTGGCTGTAAAGTCAGAGACAGAGCCTGATAGGTAAACCGGACCTAAAAGAGTGGAATCACCTGAAGCTATAAAGGAGCCGCTGGCACTGACATTTGACTGGAATCCGACCTGGCCAGTAAACTGAGAGCCGGTCAGCGTGGCGACGACGGAGTCGTCTGCGGCCAGAGTGACGTCACCTGATGTCCCACCTCCCGTCAGACCAGTACCGGCTGCCACTCCAGTTATGTCACCTCCGCCTCCTCCACCTGTGGATGCAATGGTTATCTGCCCGTTGGAAGCTGATGTGATCGTAACGTTACTGCCGGCCTCGAGGAATGATGTGCCGTCAACTAGACGGGTTAATGACCCGCTAAGTCCAGAATTAAACTTTGCAACCCCTGAAAAAATAGATCCGCTCAGCGTAGCAACTGTCGAGTCGTTGATTGAAAGTGTAACATTACCTGACGACCCGCCACCTGACAGGCCGGTGCCAGCGGTCACACCAGTTATGTCACCAGAACCGCCACCACCAATGGAGGCGCTGAGCATATTTCCAGTATAAATGAAAGCCTTGGCAAACGCCGGGAGCTGGCCGCTGTCATAATCCTGCACAAATAGGACACCGTTATAATAGTCCACCAACCAGTCGATCTCATCTGTCAGTGATATTTCATCGCCAATGCCTCCGGAACCATCATCCTCATAAAGTTTCATCAAATAAGGGTTGGGAGAGTTACCTGAAAATGATGGGCCAATTAACTGAAGTGTTCCGGATGTCTGGTAGAGATACTGACTGTCCACAAATGGAAATGTGCCAGCCTTCGCATTGCTAGAACTGGCCTGATAGTCGCCAGCTAGCTGGAAGGCGTACGCGTGTGGACCTGGCGACTGTGAGCCATCACCCCCGCCGCCGGTGTCATTGGCATCATATGTGGTGCCTGCCAGGACTGATGCCGTTAGGATAACGTATTCAGCAGTAGAGTCCTGGACAGTGTAAAGCGTCCTACTGACAGCGCGTGGAATGTCCTCACCAAAGATCGTCTGCGTGGACAATTGATTCGTGGAGGGAATTGTCTCCTCGTTCTCAGTGAACAAGTTAGACGTGTTGGCAAAACCTAGCGCCTTCTTAAAGAGGAACTGAAGCTGTGTTCTATCTGTCTTTCCAGCCATCTAATTCACCTAATACGCAATCGTGATACGTGTTAAGTATCCCGTCCAGTTTTTATGAGTGCTAACTCTTATTACCATCTGCTCAGCGCCTGATATCGTTCCAGCGAGGGCGACACCATTAAATGATGCTGTATTGGACGTTCCGTCGGATACGACAGTGCCATCTAGCGAACCCACCAAGCACCCATCACCATCCGATACATTACCTGAACCGGCCGTGGGGCGTCCCAGGTCGAGGAATCCACAATCGCCAGGAATCTTAACATCCACATAAACATTTTTATTAGCGCCGAGCGTGCCAGCATTCGTGCCAAGTCGGCCCACAATAGTAGCATCGCCGTACAAGGTAACAGTAATACTTCCCACATCATTGGTGGTGTTATTTTCAAAGATCCTATAATAATCCCGAACGCTAACAGTCACTGAGCTGTAATTTACGTTACCTACAGGTGACTGGAGGCTGCCTCCCTCGTCCAAATTTCTAAAGTCACCGGAGGAGCCGCCCTCATCAGGGGGAATCAAGTAACCATTATATGTCAATAGGCCGGTCTGGTATGTGGGAGATCCTGCGTCATCTATTGAAGTGGAAGACACCCAGCCTCCTGATCCGATCGAGCCCTGGGTCAGGTAAGTGCCTGACTGGATCCTATAATCCTCCCGCGTAAAATATTCATTTGTATACAGGTTAGAAGTGAGTGAGGCAGAATGAACCAGGAAATTATTAGTCGACTTCTGAGTCGATGTCACGTTAGACTTAAGCGGATGTTTCGCAGTCAACTGGGCCGAAGCGGTGTAATTAGATGTTCCATACGTGCCCGGGACTGCCGACGACCGACTAAAAGTAACCGATGCTGTAACGAATATGTCAGCATCCTGGGAATCTGCAGATGTGCGAAGATCAGGCAGCGCTCGAGAGGATGAACTGACGCTGCCTGCATCCACACCTGAGCCGCTCACGTAGATGCTATTAACTGTCAAGTTGCTGGTAGACGTAGTGATAGCTGTCGATGACCTAGAGAAGACATTCTTATAAACATTCGCAACCTGTGCAATGTAACTAGAAGAGCACGTCTGAAAATATTTCACACCAGACTGGTAATAGAAACTGGATCCCGAGAAGTTATGCAAAATCTCATTAGACGATGCCAGGGCACTTGTGTTTGAATCGTTAACCCACTCCGCATAGTTCGTAATAGTGGTACCACCAGGAGCAACATGTTGGACACGAACATAGTTCCATCCCTGCCTCTGGTCATTTGTATCCACCTTAAATCGACCTGTGCGGTATATCTTAGTGTAGTCAGAGACACTATTTCCGCTGTACTCACCTGCAGTAGGAACGCTAATGTTAGTAAATCCAGAGCCATTAGCATTTAAGTCCGAGGCTCCTCCAGAACCAGGCACTCCAGAACCAAAACTAGATGTCAACGTGGTGGTGTGGACAACAGACCCGTTAACTTCCAGTCGAAGAGTTCCATTGAGCGCGTCGCCAAAAGCGTTAGCAGAATAGCTTGGAGTGCTTGAGCCTACATCCTCATTTAAGTCTCCAGTTATATCAACTATCGCCGAGTCTCCGCCAAATGCCGCTCTCCTAAGATTATTACCAGAATTAGTGACTGTATAATCACCGTTTACGTTAACAGCACTTCCCATTCCTGCTGATGCCTCAACGTCTGTGTATCCCGTAATACCCTTCGAAGTTCCAAACGAAAGCTTACAGGCGGTTCCGGTATTATTGGAGTCAATGTCATCGAGATCAGGGGCCGAAGAGGGCGCAGCACCAGTGCCAGCTCCAAACGAGACAGATATTTGATCAGCATTCCCAGTCCACGATGCACTAGCTTCAATCTTTAAGACGACATACTCATTATTGGCAAGTGACTGGGATCCGAATGTCACAATGTTAGTCGCGTCTAGACTGCTGTCCAACGACCCCTCAAGGCATCCGTCGCCGTCAGAATAGCTCTCTAATGCAAAAGCCTGGGAGACGTCGAGCCAGCCAGTCTCATAAGTGCCATTATCCGGAAACTTCATAAGCACACTTAGTCCGGAAGTGCCGAGAGATCCGTATTGCTGTGTTATGGTGCCTGTGCCGTCGATATCTAGGGAAAGATCACGAACAGCGCCTCCGGTCTCATTTTTAAATGCCCTATAAAATGTCCTTATCCCAGTAAGAGTGCTATAATTTGGGTTTGATGTCGGCGCGTAAGTGATGCTGCCACCATCCGATGTAGACCTAAAATCTCCAGAAAGTGTATTATTAAGAGGAGATTTCAAATCACCATAGAAGAAAATAAGGCCGTCAGTCTGGTCAGCGGCGCCTGAAAGGTGTATAGTGGAATCCCACACAGAACCAACGTTAGTTACATCAGCCTGGGCGCCGTATGATGCTGAGACAAGCCTGTAATTTTCGCGCGTAAATGTCTCGGACTGATCGGTGGATGTGTTGGACGCGGAGTAGAGCAGGATCCCCCCGGTGTCAGCCTGGCCTCCGTTGGTGAGGTTAGCCTTCAAGGGATGTGGCACGGATACAGACGAAGTCAGCCCCTGATTAAAGAGGGATGTCGTAGAAATAGATGCCGATCCTGTCAGCATCAGCACCTTGGTGTTATTTTCGCCAGCCCCATAATCAATTATTGGAATAGCGCTGGAACCAATGGTACAATTAGTAGTCGTGTAAGAGGCACTCGCATCAAACTGATAGACGTTTTTATACACATTGGAGACATCGACCTTATAGTCAGCATTTCCACTAACATAAAACTCAATTCCTGATACAAAGAGTCCCCTCTCTAGATCGAAGCCATCCCACCTTTGATTGGAAGCAGCGAGAGCATCGCTGTTGGAATCATTAACCCACTCCACGTAGTTGGTGGTGATAGTATTCCCCGTCATAACATGTAGGACCTTTACATAGTTCCAACCATTTCGCTGATCATCATCATCGACAACAAACTTGCCCGTCCTGTGCTTAAACGCCACCAGCGTATTTCCATTCTCAAATACCGCAGATCCAGACTGAGAGAAATCAATGAAACCTGAACCATTGCTATTGACATACCTACCAATTCCAGATCCTGGAACGCCCTCACCTATTGACCCAACGGTTAGATCAATCTCCTTTTGAACTGTTCCATTTACATCCAATCGTAAAACGCCTATTTCAGCATTTCCAAAGGATGATGTAGCGTAATTAGTGTTACCGTTAGTGTAATTATTGGCAGCAATATCTGAATTTAATGTGCCTGTTATGGCAGTGTCCTTGGCAAAAACTGCGGCACGAATATTATTACTTGCCGTAACAACTGCGTACATTCCATTAATGTCTACGGCTGATTCCACACCTGCTGATGAGCCTACAGATGTATACCCACCCACAGCGGAAGATGCGCCAAACGAAAGGCTGGCAGTCACACCAGTTTCGGTCGAGTTAATATTATCTAAATCGGGAGCAGGCGTCGGTGACAGTGCCTTAAGGACCTCATTAAACTTATCAATAGCCGTGCCTATAGGCGTCGACGTAGTAAAATCAGTAAAAAGGCCGTCTGTATAAGTTCCGTCCTCGGCGCTTCCTATTGCTCCGGTAACGGCAACATTTCCCCCACCTAGGTTCTGAACTAGTCCCATCTGTGAAAGGTCTATACTACTAACAGTTCCCACTGTCGTTGAGCCAGACGATATCGAAATACTTCCACCTCCGCCGGAGGAGGCAATCGTTACCTGGCCGTTAGATGCAGAAGTAATCGTTACATTAGAACCAGCAGCCAAGTAAGAGGTACCACTAGTGAGTCGTGTGAGTGAACCGCTTAATCCAGCATTAAATGAAGCAGATCCAGTAGCGGTGAAGTCCGAAACTGATCCAGACAGATAAACTGGACCGCTAAATGTCGTATCACCCGAGGCGATTAAGGATCCAGATGCACTAAGATTGGACTGGAAGCCAACCTGGCCGGTGAACTGTGATCCTGTCAGGGTGGCAACTGCAGAGTCATCAACGGCAAGGGTGACATCGCCTGAGGCACCGCCCCCTGTCAGTCCAGTCCCAGCAGTTACCGATGTAATATCACCCGCAAGACCAGAGATGATGACTTGCCCATTAGAGGCTGAGGTGACCGTTATGTTGTCACCCGCGGCAATATAAGAAGCACCACCCACCAATCGTGTCAAAGAGCCACTTAGTCCGGCATTGAACCTAGCTGAACCCGTGGCAGTAAAGTCTGAGACAGAGCCTGACAGGTATATTGGGCCGTTAATCGTCGTGTCTCCTGATGCTATTAAGGATCCAGATGCACTGAGGTTTGACTGAAACCCGACCTGGCCGGTGAACTGGGAACCTGATATGGTAGCAACTATGGAGTCCCTTATCGCAAGAGCGACGTCACCTGATGTCCCGCCCCCGGACAGGCCTGTACCAGCGGTGACAGCTGTAATGTCACCAGCCGTTCCTGCGATGGTCACCTGTCCGTTAGAGGCTGATGTGATAGTGACATTACTGCCGGCGGCCAAGTATGAGGCACCACCAATAAGCCGTGTTAACGAGCCACTCAAGCCGGCGGCAAAATGTGCGGAACCTGTTACACTTAAGTTAGACTGGAAGCCGACCTGGCCGGTGAACTGTGATCCTGTCAGGGTGGCGACGACGGAGTCGTCGGCAGCCAGTGTGACGTCACCGGAGGTACCCCCACCTGTTAAGCCAGTACCTGCCGCCACTCCCGTTATATCACCAGCCGTCCCTGCGATGGTCACCTGGCCATTGGAGGCCGAGGTGACTGTTATGTTGTCTCCCGCGACCAAGTAGGATGTGTTGTCTGACAATCGTGTCAGGGAACCGCTGAGGCCGGCTGCCTTAATATCGACCAGGTTGCTGAAGGATGCCAGGACCGGGTTGAGAGCACCATCCTTAACGTCGACCCTTGCGAAGGCGAAGGTTGGTTGGGGACCTGTGGAAGTACCATCCGGACCGAAGATGAATGCCTGGTCGGCAGTGGCTGAGCCGGAGGCGAAGGCAATGGCCGAGACGCTCCTGGCACCGACTGCACCAGAATTGAGTAAGATTAAGGAATCAGCCACACGAATGTGCTCAGTGTCAACGAACGATGCTGTCCCAAAGACCGTCATATCACCGTCGACCTTCAGGTCACCCAGCGTTCGAAGATACGAACCTGTAATTGCGTCTGCTGTTATGTTGAGGGCATTATTAATAGTAGGCGCGGTCAGGGTCTTATTGGTTAGGACCTGTGTGGCAGTTCGGGTAACGAGCTCATCATCACCAGTTAAGTTGGGGAAAGTAACAGTAACATCTGATCCGATGTTGTATGATGTGCCGGCGACTGTGTAAAAATTATCACCCGCACTATCAGGAACACGAAGACCCGCATTAAACTGAACAGTACCTGTTGCAACGAAATCAGAAACTGAACCTGATAGGTGCACTGGCCCAGTAAAAGTGGATCCTGTCAGGGTGGCCACAACTGAATTATCAACACCTAGGGTGACATCCCCGGACGATCCTCCACCCGTTAATCCTGTGCCTGCGGTAACTGACGTAATGTCCCCGGCGGTGCCGGCGATGGTCACCTGACCGTTGGAGGCCGACGTGATAGTTACGTTCGAGCCAGCGACCAGGTAGGACAGTCCTGACACTAACTTTGTAAGGGAGCCGCTTAAACCTGCATTGAACTTGGCAGAACCAGTTGCAGTGAAATCCGAAACTGAGCCTGACAGATAAACCGGACCTGAGAATGTGGAGTCACCTGAGGCGATAAAAGAACCGCTGGTACTCACATTGGACTGGAAGCCGACCTGGCCGGTGAACTGTGATCCTGTCAGGGTGGCGACGACGGAGTCGTCGGCAGCCAGGGTGACATCACCTGATGATCCTCCACCGGTCAGGCCTGTCCCGGCTGTCACGTCTGTTATGTCACCAGATTGACCCGTGATGGTGACCTGTCCATTGGATGCTGAGGTGATGGTGATGTTACTGCCGGCAACCAGGTAGGAGGTACCCCCAATAAGTCGTGTAAGTGAACCGCTCAAGCCAGCATTAAAATCAACGGCGCCCGTAAACGTTGAGCCTGATATGGTGGCAACCGTGGAGTCATCTACGCTAAAGGTAACGTTACCCTTGGCTCCCCCATCGTTGAGGTTTAACCCAGTGCCGGCTGTCAGCTGCCTGTCGGCATTAAGTGATCCTGTTAGGGACATCACCACGAAAGATGCGTTTGGATCTCCAGCCCCGCCGCCGCCGCTTGAGGCGGCGTGAAGCGTCACTCCACCGTTAGAGGATGACACAATGGTGATATTATCACCAGCAACGAGATAGGATGTGCCGTCGGTGAGCTGTGTAAGGGAGCCGCTCAGTCCAAGTGTGGACTCAAGGGACCCAGTTAGTTTCAGCAGGCCAGATGTGCTGTCAAATACAAGGCGGGCATCTCCGTCAAAATTACCGGAGCCAGAAACGAACTGAATTGCACCATTGGACCCTGAGGCCTCTATGACTCTAATCGCTGTCATAAGTTATCCCACCAGTATACTCCACAAGAACCCGCTGAATTAACTGCATTAAATCAGTGGCATCCTCAGTCCCTAAGACATCCCTAGAGGCCTCCTCAATGATCTCCATGGCACCTATAAGGTTTCCATCGGAAACTAAATCGGGTTGCCCTAGAGCCACTATGGCGCCCTCAGGAATTACAATTGTGCCACTAGGAAGCTTGTACGCACCAGGAATTTCATCCCTCCTAAACATTCGAAGGGCAGTCGAATATGAAATGCCTAATTCATCGGCGAACTGTCTTAGCCTCATACGCTATAATTATACCAGATGTCATTAAATGACATTGCATGGCCTCACTTGACCTCACTTATCTAATATAATAGAATTTATCAGCGCTGTTACCTGTAATTTGCAGAAAATCTGAAATTACGTGAAGCTGGTGCTGGAGGTCCTCGTTGTCAACGTTTATTCTTAGAACGTGACACCTGGACCACTTGGCAAACTCCTCGTACAGTTTATCAATTTGTGGCAGTCGACGTTTTACCTCATCGTACTGCTCATCAACGTTTTTATAGTCGGTCCTAAAGGGACTGATTATAATTGTCCCTAATTTAGCGTGCCTTTTATCAAGGTCCAACAGGACATTCTCGTCTGTCCGCCTACCCATCGCCTTAGAGTAAATCCACTCCGACGGCCATGCCCTATCTAATATTACGGAGCTGTTTGTAGTCTCAAGATAGGAGGTAAAATATGTGTCCACGTATCGAATTGCGTGGATAAAATAGTCAGGGTCGCTCCTGAAATACCTGTGTTCGTCAGTATTTTTAAAGTAGGGAATGCCTAAGGCCTGCGAAAGAGCCTGGGCAATGTTAGTTTTGCCGCAGCCGTCAGGACCGTCAAAAATTATTACCCACTGCTTTTCCCGCATCTTCTCTACTTTTTCGCCTCGCAACACTTCTTTTCAAGGCCAGTCATAAATTTTAAAATCTGATCCTTCTTCGGCCGGCCGGGAGTTATAGTCTCAATCAGGCCAACACGATAGGCACCAGATATTTCGTCATAAATGGTCATGGCAGGACCCTCCTTATTCAAGGGGTGAACAGTAACAATCCTACCATGACCTACAGCACCGGTACAAAGTGTGCACCACACGACCTGTCCAATTGTAACACCGCACTGTGTCTCCGGTTCAGCTTTCTTATGTGCTGGCTTTTTCTTAGCCATTGTTGGCAGTCGAGTCCAATTTTTGGAGTCGACCAATAAATCCTACAGACTTAAAATCGTTAATCATCTCCTGCTCGCCGGGGAAGAGGAGATGCTCAGGAAGCTCGCAGAGCTCGTAGTACCAGGCAGACTTAGAGAAGTCATAATCACAAGTTCCATCAAGTAAGTTAGGAACCCAGGCACCCGCTGCGGGGGACCTGCCCGTATTTCCGAATACAAGGTCGTTATTAAGGCAAGCCTTATCACCTCCCATTGCCTCTAGCTTACCAATTAAAAATGACCAGCCAGATCCAGGAATTTTGTCTGTCCCATCTGAATTGAGGTGAGTGGTGATCAGGGCATGCCGCATCATCCTGCCGACTAAATTCAGTTCATCAGTCAGGCCATTTTCACATCGACGAGCAAAATAGCCCAAAAGGGCAGCGTAGTTAACATGAAAAACCATGCTAGTCTGTTGGCCGTGCATTGTCATGTAGCGACAGTCCTGTGGCGGAATACCAGCATCGTACATCTCATCATAAAGTCCCTGCAGTTGGCTAGTCAAATTCCTTGCCCTCTCACCAAACTCAGGATGCTCGTAGATGTTCCTAGGGACGGTCACAGAATGCCGAATGTGCTGGGGCATCTGTGACTCAACGTTATAGGCCCATCCAACACGACCCCGGGTAATCTGTGCAAGAGCTACCCTCGACAGGCCGGTCACCTTAAACTGAAAGGTGGTCGCCTCCATAGGAGTAGGAAGTGCCCTTCTGTTGGCGACATCATGGCATGCCTTAATATGCTCTGGATTAGTGTGGTCGTACTCTTCATCATGAAGACTGATCCACGTCTGCCTAAACCAATTCCAAAAAGTTGTAAATGGAATGTCTGGGGAATCAAGAAGCTCTACACCAATGTGCATAAATCCGTTGCTGCAATTTGTCATTTTAGTTTTCCTTTACGAGATATACCAATATATCAAAATTAAATTAAGTTTATAACTCGTCACACACAGTTTTAATCATTAACCGGGCAACAATATAAGGATCACAATTAGCATTAGGGCGACGATCCTCAAGATATCCCATTCCATCCAACGCAGCCTGTCGCGGAATCCTAATCGAAGCAGTCCGATCAGCGACTCCCCACTTAAACTCTCGATATGAACAGGTCTCATGATCGCCTGTCAGTCGAAGTTCAATATCATCTCCATAGTTACTTAGGTGCTCCTTAGTCCTGGCCGATAGTGCGTTACAGGCGGCCTCTATGTATTTCATGCCACCGGGCTCACGCATTTTACTAGTAGAAAAATTAGTGTGACATCCGGCACCATTCCAGTCCCCAGGCACACACTTAGGTTCAAAAGTAACCGTGAGTCCGCCTTCCTCTGCCGTGTAAAGGAGCAGGTATCGAGCCACCCACATATCGTCGCACACAACATCAGCATCAATGTTAGGACCCCCGATCTGAAACTCCCACTGGCCCGGGGCAACCTCGGCATTAGTGCCACAAATGTTTATTCCCGCCATGAGACATGCATCTAGGTGAGCGTTAGCGATGTGCCGACCGAAAGATCGATCGCCGCCAACTGAACAGTAGTAGATTCCCTGAGGACTGGGAAAGCCAAAGTCTGGAAATCCAAGAGGCCTATTATTTTGAATTATAGAGTACTCCTGCTCAAACCCAAACCAAGGCTCATCGTCCCGATATTTTTCCAGTACATCTAAGAACGCAGTCCTTCGATTAGAAACATGAGGCTCTCCCAGTGCTGTCAACACTTCGCACAAAACGATAAGTGAATCCTCTGCATAGGGATGAGGATACGTTCTCACTGGCTTTAAAATACAGTCAGAGTCCGAACCCGTGGCCTGGTGGGTCGAAGAGCCGTCAAAACTCCACGTTGGGGCATCATCTAAAGTAGGATCGAAACCAGGCACGACCTTTATCTTAGACCTAATTCCCCACGGCATGCCGCCGTCTATCCAAACATACTCTAGTTTATTGTACATCATTACTGTGTCTGCCCCGTGTATGGAATGTTAATTAGAAAATCCTGCTCACGACAGTCAAGAAGATAAGAATAAAGCTGCTCCCTAGAAGTGTTGACTGACACTCCTGCCTCTGAGAGCATGACATTAAACTTACCATCCGGCAGTCCCTCAGCAAAAAATACGACAGGCTTGCCAATACCGTGAGAAAAGCCAGCCTCCCAGATAGTGCCAAGATCCTTGGCCTCTGTATTACACAGGACAAAATCTGCCCACTCTATCTTCTCGACATTCACGTCGAAGATCCTCTTTCGATCCTCGGCGGTAGCATTAGGATCCAGAACAAAATAATCCTTGGGTGAAAAATACTCATATCCCAACTTGGTGAGGGCCTCCTTAATATATTCGACCTGATCAATCTGCTTGGGGTTAAAAAATGGGGATGCAATGTAAACTTTCAATTTAGTCTCCTTCTATAGGTTCAAGTTGTTTTTCAAAAAAATGACCAACCTTATTATCATATAAGACACGGTACATTTGTTTAGATTTCTCAGAGTCACCCAGCACAACTCCCAGGGTGGTTGACTCTTTAAATATAAAACTGACTAGGGAGCCGCTAAGAAGCATCTTCTCGGGCCCTAATGTCAAAATAATTTGCCAGCTCAGTATCACCAGCATCGACCTGGTCCATAAACTGTTGGGCGCTTTTAATCGATTCCCTAAACTGCTGAGCACAGTCCTCGATGCTACCAATCGATCCAGGATTAAGAATTAGATTCACCAGCTCAATACCCTTACTGTAAGCAACCTGGGCAATGAAAGACTCACGGCGGACCTTAAAATACAGGTCCTTATAATCACGTTCGTCGCCTGACACTATCTCATTCCCGATAACTGTGTTATTGTATCAAGCAACTCTTGAGATGTCTTGTAAATTGTCACATTCTCCTGATTTCGAAGCTCCTTATTGTATGACATCTTAGGTGATGCAACTTTAACACCGTGCTTTGCATACTCCATGGTGTGTTTCACAGAATCATCAATGGCACAAACGACAGACTCGCTTTCAAAGTATTCTGTCTTTGTAAGCCAGATCATTTTTTCAGGTGAAAATGAAACTCGATCAAAGTTTAAACCTGACCTCTCCAGCCAGTAGTAAGTGTCATAGAGGCACTGCAGGTTTTTATCTGGACGAGCAGTCAGCAGGTGAATCCAAAATCCCATTAGCTTAAGCTGATTTAAAACGCCGACAGTCTCAGAGATGATGTCTAGGTCCCTTAAATGACCTGAATCGATAAACTCCTCAAAAAGGCCCTCCGGCGAATGACCTGAACCTTTAATTGGCACAACGTGATAATATTCCTTGGAATTAACATCGACATCAATGCCCTTCTCATCTATCAGCCACTCAGTGAATCCCTTTCTGAACGTACAGATCACCTCATCCACATCAACAACAATAACAGGTTGCCCCTCCCATTTTCGCTTATCCAGCTCAAATCTAGTATGAAGAAATGAATCCCTATTCTGAAATGCGCTAAGAAAATCATCAGAACTATGTCCCCATAAATTCAAAATAGCTAAAATATAACGAAAGGCGTCGACACTTTCATACAGGATCTTTTTCGTATTTACGGACCGGCCAGAGTTTATGTGATCCTTAAAACTAATCTCACCCACAAGTGAGCTAACTTCACTGTGAAGTGCCAAGGCAAAGCTCCTTGTCATCTCCTCCTTCTCATCGACGGATAGGAGGTCAGAACTAAAAAATAGGTCTGAAAACTGACGCTGGACGGCCTGAAGTCCATTAAATGAATTAATATCCGGCTTTAAGTCTTTCATGAATCACCTTGTCCTTCTTAACATACATCTCAAAAAAATCATCAGCCGTAAAACCTGCCAGTAGAATCAGCTCAAAAAAGTAATTAAAGGCGTCAACTATCTCTTCCAAAAACTCATCCTTGTCAAAATCAGTGACTGATGTCTGGCGATGGGGCTTCCAATTCTTGAGGTGCTGGAGTGCCTCAAACATCTCCTCCACACCACGAAGTGCAATATCCCTGACATACTGCTGGTGCTCCTTTGTGGAAAGATCCAGCGGCCAGGGGGGTGCCCCATTAACAGGGCTCTTTTTAATTGCCTCCATAAAATTAATCCTCATCTCAAAGAGGTCATTAAGCCTGTCCTCACTCATTAGTTTTCCGACGTCTTAATATTCTCAATCTCATGAAGCATTGTCTCATGCTGATTCTCCACAATCCCCTTGTACTCATCAGTTAAAACAAGCTGGGTCGTATCATCAACATTTTCCTCAAGTCGAATCATCCTCATGTGATCGGTAATATCGGTTCCTGTCAGCAGGCCCTCCTGCATCACCTGAACAATCCTACGTAAAACATTATCACTCAATTTATATGCCATTTTTTCTCCTTTTTATCTCTGGATGGACGGCACCCAATGTGTCATCCTACCATCCTTTGTTTTTTCCTTGACAACATCATTGCCGAGCGGATCGCTTCGCTGTCCATACACGGCAAATCGCTGACTGAACTCTCCTATTTTACCGTTCATGTCAGCATAAGTTTTAATTGTTGCACCGCCAGACTCAAAGCTCTCAACTAGGACCTTTCGAATTGACGTATTTAGTGCAGACATCTCATGTATATCTAAATCTGACACTAAGCGATGAGGCGATATCTTAGCATTGTATAGCGCTTCAGCTTTTACATAGTTGCCGATACCAGACACAACGCCCTGATCCATAAGTGCCTGAGCGATTGTCTTTGTCTTTTTTCTCATGAGATGCTCAGCAAATTTAAAGTCATCAATCTCCTCAGCAAGAAGATCTGGGCCTAAGGACTCCAGCTTGTCAATAAGTTGCTGTTTTCCCCGCACAAACTTAAGGGTCCCAAAATTTCTAGAATCAGTAAAAAATATTGATCCGTCATTTAAGACAAATTCAATGCGACTGTGCAGCTCATTCTTCTCATTTGTCCATGAACCTGTCATTCCTAACGTAGACCAAATGCTCCACTCGGCGTCCAATAGAAAGAATAAGAACTTACCGTGTACCCCGGCCCCTTGAATTCCAATCGGAGTCCACTCCATTATCTTGTCAAAGCCAGTGGGTGGGCCGTGCTTCTCATAGCGGCCGCTCAGTATCTTAATATCGACCAGCTTTCTATTCGAGACCCTCTTCGCGAGCTGGATACCGATTTGACGACACTCGGGACCCTCAGGCATCTAATTCATCCTTTAAAAAATTATGATAATCGTTTAGGGCGTGATCACTGGGCGCAACCTGCCGCCAGTCTCCCACGCAAAAAATATGCCACGCGTCGTCAGCATACTTCCCGCAACCATAAAGGTCCTTTGCGGTTGTCCAGTCTGCTTCTAAAAATTCATTAGAAAACCGGATCAATGTCTTAGCACGCTTACGCCACATACCTAGCGAGCGAAGCATGCCATGGAGATCTTCCTCTTGCGCAGTGGCAAGGCTTCTGGGAGCTGGATATCGTTCAAAAAGCCCATCAATTACCTTGTCAACCTGCTTTCGAGTCGTTAGATTTAAGAGCAGGCAGGCAACTAAAATTTTCCACGGGTCTGGCCATAAATCTTCCTGGATCAGGCCGTGTGGAGATTTTGGAGGTATCCAATCTTTCATTTCTCACTCCTTACTTGAATAATACAGCAAGGAAAGAGTTTTTACATGCTATGCATAAAAATTAAATGCAATCCCAACCTCAACCTCTAGTCGCGGAGTTCCAATATGGTTTGCCAAATTGTGTTTAAGGGCCTCATTCGAATCTAAGAACCAATCGGCGTGGCCACGCTCGTGCACGATATCTAAAAAATAGTCCTTGTGCTTACCGCAGTTCAGAGCCATCATCTCGTAGACCTTGGTGTTCAGCCTCTCGGTCTCCTCAGCTGAAGCCTTTATCTCCTCAACCTTACCCTTTTCAAATGACGAGACGTCATGAATCATGACAGTGGCATCGCTGTCCACATACCTCATCCCGTCCTGACCAAATGAAAAAAGAATTGCGCCACAGGACATAGCCTTTCCTGACACGATCGTAGCAATCGGAACATGTGCCGCCTTAATGGCGCTAATCATCGCCATCAGGCTATAAACCTGCCCACCATAAGAATCAATGACAACTGGTATCACCGTCTGGCCCGTATTATGTGCCTTAGATATTTCATCGGCAAATTTCTTAGCAGACGACTCATCAAACTTATTGACACGAATATAGACAGGTGAGTGCCTTAACTCAACTTCCTTAATGCGCGGATCAACCTTACTAACAATATTCATTAATTTACTCCTACGAGCACTTAGACCAGCCACAGCTAGAGCATGTTATGCAACCCTCTTGATACGCAAATGACTCCATGGCGTTGCAGCCGGGACATGTCTTTTCAGTCGTAGTCTTCGTACCATTAATGATATAATTCTTGAGCACCCTAGCAACGACCTTAGAAAATGAAAAAAGCTCCGCATCCTTATCCTTTTGTAGCTGCTCTACAACATACTGAATTGGGGCGCCATGACGCAGGCCTAAAGAGATCATTCGAGTAAATGACGAATAATTTGGATTATCAAAGAGTGAGACGATATTCTTAAGCATGACCTCATCGCCATTCTCACCAAATGAAAGATCATAGATAGAATTCATCGACTTACGAGGATGTTTCTTAATCTTACCCTCCTTGTACTTCCTAGGGATCTCAACGAACTCAGAAAGTCCGCCTATAACCTCGTACGGCTTATCGTTCATTAGGCCTATTAAAATAGTCCACTTCTCCCCCTGAATTGTAGCATGATGAATATGACAATGCAGGACATCAGGTCTCTTTGGAGCCGGATGTGATATGAACTTATCGTCGCCCCTGTATTCGTTCCTCTTTTCAACCAAGACGCCACTGCGGCATTCAGCGCGATAGACGGTGACGCCCTTGCAGCCCGATTCCCAGCCGGCGACATAAATTTTCTTAATAGTATCGACGGATGTGTTTTCAGGCACATTTGTAGTGTTGGATATAGCGTGGCACACCCAGCGCTGTGCAGCAGCTTGAACCTTGACCTTCTGAACCCAGTCAATATTATTCGCAGTGGCATCGGCATACGGACTAGCGGCTATCAGCTCCTCAGGAGAACCGGTAGCTGACACATGTTCCATCCACTCCCTAAACTTGTGATGATAGACGTCATACTCTTTCCACCTATCCCCAATGTCATCCGTAAAGTCATGCTCCTCACCATCAGCGACTTTACGACGACGAGTGTAATGCAACATGAAAGCGGGCTCGATCCCAGAGGTGGTCTGTGTAAGGGTCGAAACGCTGCCGGCGGGCGCTGTGGTGGTGATCGCAATATTTCTTCGACCCCAGCGCTGGTTCATCTGACGTGCCTTATAAGCGGTTGATTCCGGCGTCATCTCATCGATGGAATCAAAAATTCTCTCGAGAAATGGGTGACCAGCCTCCATGTCAGCATCGTGAACCTCAAACGCTCCCCGCTCCTTTGCCAGGACCATCGATGAAATATATGCATGAGTGGAAAGCCAGCGATAAATCTTTTCAGTCTCCTCAATACTTTGCTGGCTGCCGTATCGGATACCCAGCATCGCCAATACATCGCCTAGGCCAGTAATCCCCAAACCCGTCCTTCGTCCACGGAGGGCCTGGGTCCTAATCTTAGTCCACAGCTCAATCTCAATAGCCTTGGTAGTAATAGATTCAGGATCGCTTGCGATCTTAGCCAAAATAGCGTCAATCTGCTCGACCTCTAGGTCAATCATGTCGTCCATAAGACGCTGGGCCTTTTGCACGGTCTCACCAAAATGAGCATAATCAAAACATGCTGAATCTGTCCAGGCATTCTCCACGAAAGAAGTAAGATTAACCAGCATCAGCCTACACGAGTCGTAAGGGGATAAGATTATTTCTCCACACGGATTCGTAGAGACCGATCCGAATCCCTGATCCTGATAAATGTCTGAAGGGGTATTCCTCTTAGCATTGTCCCAAAATAAAAGGCCGGGCTCGGCTGAGGCGTGTGCAGACACAATCATTTCATCCCAGAGTTCCCTAGCGTTAACCTGCTCTGTAATCATGTGCTCTACATCACGATCCACTGGAAATCGAAGCTGGACGTCGGCATCGGACGACACTGCGTTCATAAACTCGTCAGTTAAACGAATCGATATATTAGCGCCAGTTACCCTAGTTAGCTCACGCTTAATCTTTATAAAGTCGCTAATTTGTGGATGATGAACAGATATTGTCAGCATCAGAGCACCGCGGCGGCCACCCTGGGCTACCTCACGACAGGAATTAGAGAACCGGTCCATGAAGACCTCGATACCGTCAGTGGTGCGAGCTGCGTTCGCGGTGTTGAGTCCCTTAGGTCGGATCGTTGAGAGGTCAAAGCCTACGCCTCCTCGGCGTTTAGCAATCTGCACGAGCTCCTGATCGCTCTTTAGAATACCACCATAAGAATCCTCAGGGGCATCGATCACAAAACAGTTAGAAATAGACTGAATCTGATATGGATTTCCAATACCGGCCATAGGCGAACCCTGTGGGACCACGTGCCTAAAGCCGTCCAGCAAGTCAAAAATTTCCTGCTCAGACATGGGATTATCGTATTTACTTTCAATACGATAGAATTCTGCAGCTAATCGCCTGTGCATATCTGCAGGGGTTGCCTCGAGAATCTCACCATTCGAATCTGTGAGGGCGTATTTAGTAACAAAGATGCTTGCAGCAAGTTCATCTCCGTTAAAATACTCTAAAGACTCCCTACATGCTCTCTTCTTATTCACTCTAATCTCCCTCACACGACTTTTCTATCCTGAGCTACCTCACGCCACTTTTTTCTGAGAAGCTCTTTCATGTCGGCTTCAGATTCCCGTTTTTTATTATCTAGCTCTACGACTTCGCTCTCTGTTAATGTACGGATTTTAGACTGCGCTGTATCGATTTTAATTGGAAAAATCAAGCCGTCGCGACCGGCACGGTTCTTAGCGACGAAGAGCCTGCCGGCGCCGTCTGCCTTTTCGTGGGTCTTGCGTGACAATGAAAGGACAACGTCAGCGACCATCGCCTTACCGTAGGCCTCAGACATATTCTCGAGGCCGACGATGTCGCTCTGCGCTGAGGAGCGATTAGCCTGTGAGGCTGTCCAAATCGGAATTTTTAGTTCCATTGCCATATTCCTAAGCTCCTCGTAGATTAACTTAAGCTCATGGCGAAGGGAGTCATACGATCGCGTAGAGCGCATGATGTCTGCATAGTCGATAATAAGCACATCAGGCTTAAAATTCTTAAGTGCCAGCTTCTCGATGTGATTCCTAATCGTCACCACCGAAGCGGAGCCAGTTGGATACTCCTTAATGATAAGCCGACCCAAGTCGAGTCCCTTATACTTTTCAATCACCTCTTCTTTTCTTTCAAGAAGCTCGTCAATAGGGATATCCGAAATGTGTGAATCATACCGCAATCCTGTTGAGACCTCTGACAGCTCGAAAGTATAGTGAACTACATTCTTTTCGTTCATCAAGGCTGTCGCACCGGCCTGGACCAAGAAGTGGGACTTTCCAACTCCCGTATTGGCGACGACGACACCAATCTCGCCCTTGGCAAGACCTCCATTCATGACCTTTCTGTCATCCAGCTCCCTAATTCCAGTCGGACAGGCATGCCTGACAATATGAACAAACCTGCTCTCCATGTCCTCAATGAACTCATGGCCGATAGAGGGTGTCGTTCCAACTGTCAGGGCTTCCCGTATAATGTTAATAACATTCTCATCCTGCCCAGTGGCAATCATATCTACGGCCTGCTCGAGCGCAGATCGCATTGCCTGCTTTCGACAAAAGTCTAAAGACTTATCCTTGACGTACTGAATGTCGCCCATGTCTGGATTCAGCTTAATTCGCTGTAGGTACTCAACAATCTTATCACGAAGAATTACATCGGTCCCCGCACGAAGATCATCCCTAATAATTGTCACGAGCAACTGTAGCGTGGGAAAAGTTCGGTACTTCGTATAATAATCAAAATATTTCTGGGACAGGAACTTCAGGTGTTTAAGGTCAAAATAGTCGATCTTAATGACCTCAGACATCTGCTCAGCCCACTGGTGATCTGACAGGAGGGCCTGCATAATTTTCTCTTGAAATGATGTGCCGTGCTCAGCAAAACTAGGGTTACTCAATGATTCCATTCTACCACCTTATCGTTTTCATCGGAAAGAAAAAGCCGTCCACATCAAAGTTGTTTAGGCCGCACTCTATTATTGCACGCAGGAAGTCAAATTTATTATTTCTGGGTGTAAAATTTTGCAATAATTCGTCGGTTCTACTGATTTGTTGGCTCGTAAGGGAGGCGGTGTCGAGGTGAACAAGTTTCCAGTTTCTCGCAATCAAATCGCGCCCCTCTAAGATCCTCCTATATAAAATTATTTTGCTCTCGGACATCTGTCTGGCATAATCGAAAAGTTCTTCCAGCAGTACGTCCTCATCGTTCACCAGGGCAGGAAATCTTTTCGCTAATGTCTTGAACCCCGCGCCCTTGACACCATCGATCTTATCGGACCTGTCCCCAACAATAGCCTTGGCAAGGGCAAAATTACGATAGGAAATACCGAACTCTTCCTTTACGTCAGCCGAACCTATTAATTTTTTCCTAATTGTCGTGGAGATGAACGTTTTTTCATCCAAAAGCTGGTAGTAGTCCTTGTCAGAGGAGAGGATAATTTTATTCTCATTCTGATGGGAATACTTGCAAAGATAAGCGATGATATCGTCGGCCTCGCAGTCAGGAACATAAAGCTGACAGAATGGAGCATACTTTAACAGCTTTAATAGCGTTAAAATTTGACGATTTCTGCTCTCATAAGTATCATCAATCGCCTCCTCATAGTACTGGTTCATCCTAATCGGACGGCGCTTGTCCTTGTACGAACTCAGGAGGCTTCGCCTAAAGCCTGACCCTCCGCCCTCCCAGACGATATATACCTTACTGGCAAAATGCTTTTGAATGGCATACTGAAGTGCCTTTAAAAAACCGACAACTCCACCCACATGATATCCATTAGAAGAGATTGACGGATTTGCAGAGTAGTGTCTTATGAACAGCCCGTAAGCGTCCACCAATAAAATATTCGACACAGCTCCTCTTATTCCAAGTCTAGTGCATCGGCGACATTGCCTTCATCAAGCTCATTTATATTAAATTCCTTAATCATAACATGCTCGATAAAGTCATCCAAATAAGGTCTATGCACGGTATTCGTCAAGACCTGATTGAATTCAGCCTTGTAGAATTTTTTACTGGCTATCTCTTCGCCAGTCTTTGTATTCACAACCGTGAAGGTCTTCCAGCTTCCGGTGCCGCCCACAGAGACCTCGACGTCGCCCTGCACAAAGCTGCCGGCACGCCGGAGGATATCGAACAGCTGCTCATGCTCCTTGATTCCAACGCCAAAATGAATCTCAAAATTACATGTCCTAAACGGTGGCGCGACCTTATTTTTAATAGTCTTGGCGGAGACATTAATACCAATAATGTCACCGTCCTTGTTCTTAAGCTGCTGGCCCGCGCCCAGTTTAATCCTCACAGAGGCATGAAATGGAATTGCCATTCCACCGGGGGTGGTGGTGGGATCACCGTACATCACCCCAATCTTGGTTCTTGTCTGGTTAAGACAGACAAACGTGACATTCTCAGTTCCAATAACCTGTGTTATCTTCCTCATCCCCTTGGAGATCGCCCTGGCCTGAAGGCCGATGGACTGTTTATCATAGTCTCCAATAAGTTCAGCCAGTGGTGAGGAGGCAGCAACGGAGTCCCAAATAATAATAACAGGAACCCCACCGCTAATCGCCTTAGCCTTCTTAATCGTATTTTCTGCTATCTTAAAGACCTCCTCGGTGCAGGCGGTCTCCACAAAGACAAATCTCTTAGACACATCAACACCAAGACGACGGAGATTCTCAATCGACGTCGCATTCTCGGTGTCAATGTACACCGCAATACCGCCCATCTCCTGGACTGACCTGGCCAACTGGATGGCAATGTGTGACTTTCCAATGCTGGGAGGACCGAAGATCTCAATAATCCTCCCCTCCGGAATGCCGCCATCCCTTCTGTTAGAGACCAGATAGTCAAGTTGTCTTGAACCTGTGGAGATCCACCTCTTGATATTAGTAGGTGACTCGTCCACGGACAAGTTATAGGCAATCTTACTTCCGTGTTCCTTATTAAGTGACTTAATCAGATCCGCAGTAAAGTCGTGGACCTGCTTCTTTGTGGAGCCCGCCATTTATACCTCCGAATTAGCTGAGCAGATCTTCAAACGCAGCATCAAGGTCGGTATACCCAGCACCCTCCGTGGCGGCAGCAGTGGATGTCGACTCGCTAGTAGTCGTGCCTCCTGTACCAGCAACAGTGGTCGTGGTCGTAGTGCCGAACCGTGTGGTTCCCATAGAGTCAGTAGGGGCACCACCATTTACCCAATCATTGACAATCTTCTCGACCTCCTCATATGTCTTAAGGTCATTCTTGAGAATATCATCTAGGTTAGGAACTGAATCCAGCCACTGCTTAGTTGCGGCGGTATCATCATTAAGGTTAGAAGCCTTCCCTCGTGGCATGACAGAGTCAACCATAGGATACTTAAACCCATCCTTCTTGATGACCGTGACCTTAATGTCACGCCCCTCGCTCGGATCGGTAATATCACCATAATCTGGATCAAGCATAATATTCAGCAGCTGCTGATAAATCATCTTGCTAAATGACCAAAGCTGGACACCAGCACCCTCATTATCACGGACTACGACTGGGCAGTAAGCTCGCATCTTGGGATAGAGCTTCTTGGCCAGCTCACGGGATCCTGGGGAACCCTCATCATAGAGCTTCCCCTGGAGTTCCTGGATCGGATCATTCTTGCCCAGGTGCCGGAGAGAAATAAATCCACGGGCTCCGAGGCCGTAGTGGTAGTATCGCTCCTTGAACGGCTGACCGTCATTATCGTTAAAAGGAAGCAGGCGCACAGTGTGCGTTCCCACATCCGGCTTCCAGAAGTTGGAAGTTCCTCGTGAGCCCTCTCCTGAGAGCTCGGCGACCTTGCGCCTAATTGCATCGAAATCAATTGCCATCTTTTTCTCCTTCAGTGTTGTTCAGTGACAAATCGGAATATTCCGGCTGTTTTCCGGTGTTTTATATTCACACTTATAAAATACTCTTTTATCTGCGTGTGTACAAGCTAAAATTCAGGATCTATGACAGATCCGCCCACGGCCTTCATGTAGTAATGCCAAGACGGGGGCTGCTTGCTTCGTTGGGGCTTTTTTGGGTACTCTGGGCCTACTCCAACGGGAACTGTGGCGCCAGCAACACCACCTGCTGAAATCTCATCGACCTCATCCTCGTCCAGGCTGTTGTCCATGAACTTTTGATTGGTCGATAGGTGACCCGCTGGACTCGGTGCGCTGTTATCGGCAACCATGGCGTCGACGTCTGCATTCTCTGGCTCAAGAAAAAGAGCGTTAATAAGCTTCCTTATCCTCTCACGATTTCTGACATCCTCATCTCCAAGGTTTGGCACTGGCTTGTCAGAGTACTCGTCGGGAATATAGTAGGAGTCTCCAGAGTTCTGGATCATCTTTGATCCCATGTAATCTGTGCCTGAAACTGATGGATCGCCGATCTGGCCATGCATGGGAGTGGGACGTGGGGGTCGGCCGAGCTGCGTACGCTGCGGTGTATCACTGGTAAATTTAGATGCGGCGGGCACACCAGTTCCTCTACCAGATCGATAATCGATTGGAGTGACATGCATCGCTCGGCGACTAGGGTACGTCTCCTGGATCAGCTCACTTAATAGCTTTTTAATATTGTCCATGCACTATAAATAGGTGTAATAGGAGTAAAATTACCAAGCTAAAAGCCAGAAACATCAACATAGAATGGAACTTCAAAGCCATCTATCTGCATGTGGCAGTTGGCCAGCTTTCGCAGTGTTTCCATGCTGTTCGAATGAACATCGAAAATTATGGCATCATGTAGGATAAAAATAGGAACGATTTTATCTCCCTTCAGTCGGGTGACGATCTGCTGGAATCCGTGCATTGCAACATCTACCCCTGTCGACTGAATAAAGTTATTATAGAGTATATGGGATGACTTGTCAGTCGCCAGCATCTTTCGACCGAAGTGATTGGAGATCGATCCGGTCTCCACGGCGTCTTTCAGCAGCTCCATCGACACCTTCTTAACATCAAAAGCCCGTGAGATCCTTTCAATAATATCCCCGGCGGCTTCGAGGTTGACAGACAATTGAGAGGCGAGGCGCTTGCGGCCGGCACCATAGATGACTGAGAGGCAGGCAAGCTTAACGGCACTCCTGGGATATCGATTCTCAAAGACTGTCCTAGAGAGCTGCGTGTAGATATCCCTTTCTGGAACCATACCCCCAAGCGCAGCGGCAATACGTGCCTCCAGGGAGACAAAGTCCACCTGCACTATGTGACCGCCGTCGAACCTAGACTGAATTATGGATCGAAAATCTCTCTTGAGGCGAAGAATCTGTGGACCCGAACGTTCAGTCAGGCGACCTGTCCTAGAGCCAACCTGGTTGTATCGCACAAGCGGCGCAAATCCGGTGTCGTCTGGTCGGAATGACGCAATGACAGATCGCTGGCCAGGGGAAATGCTGCCCTGCATAAAATTTTGAAGAGTGACCGAATTAATGGACGCGCTCTCAAGGGCTCTCAGGAGGTCCCTGGTGGTCGCGAAATAAGAATGATAGTATTCCACCATCCCGCGCTCCAGGATGTCCCAGGAGTCATTCCTGAGCCTCCTAAGGTAGTCCTGGTACACATCGCCGGGCATCATCCACTTTAGGGGCACAGACTTGAGTGGCGCGACCGTCGCGGCGGCGCGAAGAAACTGCTGTGGGGGGCTGAGGTCAATCTCTAAACCGGAGACTGCGGCTAGGTCCTCGACGCGGAGAAGGGAGCTGGGATCACCCACTGTCCACGCGCCAGGGGGTGGTGTGGACTCACTCGTCACAGAATCATCACATGAGAATGTAATCCCACACTTTCCGTCGACCAACCTGGATGAAATGTGCAACAGCATTGTCGTAAATTATAACGCCAACGCTACCAATTAAACAAAACTATTATCCTTATGACTGGTCAGAAGATTCTGTCTCCTTGAGCTCAGCGACATAAGATCGGAAGGTGCCGTAGGCGTCCACGAAGGCAAAGCCCAAATTGGTCTCAAAGTTGCCAGGACCAATCTTGTGCGTCACGTTGATGGCGTGATATATGTTGTCGACAGATGTGCCAGTTCCAAAGTCTATAAAAAACTGCTGCATATACTCAATAATAGGGCACCCTATAATTGTCATAGACAGCTGTGTGGGGAATATCATCATTGGAACATTGCCATCACCCATTCCCTGAGGTGTCAGGGGGCTCGGGTTTGGGCCGCCACCTGTCATAATGTTAGTGGAGAGTGCCTGGTCATTCATGGTGCTAAGCTGAGCACGTTTGATGACTGATGCGGAGGTGCCGTAGGTTATGGTCGGAACGTTGGCCCGAATTACCCGAAGCATTAAGCTTGTGTTTATATCTGTTGCCTGGGCTCCGAGACCACCACCCTCCTCGGCAGTGTCTGTGCCAGCGTCACCCTCCTCCTCCGTTGATGGTTCCTCTGGAACTGGATCGGCAATCTCTCCTGGCTGCTGAACATAGCCTTTGGTAAAATGCTCGTAGGCTGCTGTTAAGGTGTTCATGTACGCGCCGTGCGGAGTTGACTGCTTGTCAAAAAAATGAATCTTAACTATCTCATTCAAGACCAGGTCATCGTTCTCTGTTCCAGAATCGCCAGACATCTGCTCTATATTAACTCCCACCTGTGGCATCTTAAACTCTGGAGAAGCGCCAATAGCCTCTAGCTTTGTGCCCCTAGCATCTCCGAGAGCGCTGGCCTCGATGTCGTCGTCCCTTCGCTCCACCTTATATTCGCCGGTCTCATCAATGGTCGACTGGTAAAATGACTCCACTCCGTACATCTCATTTGACATGTCGTCGACGAAATTTGAGACCACAAACTGCACAAAGTCCTGCACCGTGAGATCGACTGTCCTTCGACGCTGGACGAATGAAGTAAAGACACTTTTAAATTGATTAATGTTTATAGTGAACTCTGATATGTTCCTAGAGGGTCCGCGGTTTGAAATACCAGCGGCACCTGCCTGATCATTAAACTTATGAAATATAAGCTGAACATCGCTGTAGCTTTCTCCTGTCATCAGCGGAACACCCAGAAAAATTGCCATCAGCTTGCCAAATGTCACCACTGACTTCTTCTGAGTTGGCGGGTCAACAGCACTAAGCCCTGACTCGACTGCCTCAGCCCACTTCGCAGAAATATCAAAAAATGGATCGGGAGAGCGAGCTATAGACAGGTCATCATTGCGTGTGTTCACGCTATCTATAAGGGCCAGTTTTCTATTGACAGAGCTTTCAATATCCCCATACATCATATCAACCATGGTAGTACCGTCTCGAGGATTTGACGACTTAGTGTACACCTCATTAATAGCAGCTATCAAATCCTTTGCGGCTGTTCGAGCCTGGGACGAAGCATCACTATCTGACTTAAGTACTATAAGCTGTGCACGTAACTGCCTGAGCTGGGTCGATAGCGGCGTTCCCGAATCACCGACAGGTGTCTGCAAATTAGGAATTGTTGTAATACTCTGCATACTTCCCAGAAATCTGTTACCCTTGACATTAGCCAGCGACTCAGACCCACCTGGCTGGGAACTGAGCGTGCCGAGCGCTTCCTGGATTGTCTCGGTAATGTCCATCAAATTTTGATAGGCACCACCGACACCAGTTATACCAGGGCCAGCCGGAATCTTGATATTGGTCATATCCATCGCTGCTGAGGAATGTAGCTGAAGTATAATTTTAACCTGGCCTACGTCGTCGAATGAGAGCTTATAGTTGGTGACTCGATACGTCTCACGCTTTCGAAGTGAATTTAAAAATCTTCCATAGACATTCGGAGATCCATCGCCGGCCCCAAGTGATGTATCAACGAGATTTCCGTGCGGGTGAGACCATCCCCACTCTATAAAAAATTTAGCTGACTTATACTGGCCCGGATTCAAAAGCTGCGATATCTCACCCATCCTAGAGCGATCGTGAAGTGTCAAGGACATAGTGGCTGTCCGGTATGATATCGTCCCAAAACCGGCGCCGGTTGTCTTGACCTGGAAGTCATTAAGCGATAAAAACGGACGGAATCGATCGATAATGGGTGCAGCCCTTAGCTCCGGATTGTATGTCGTGTGATCGGCAGCGGGAACTAAAAGCTGTGGTGACGTAAATATCTCCATGCCAGCAGAGCCTAAAATAGGCCCCTCTCCGCTCATAATAGACTCAAGTAGCCCAGGTATCTCCCTAATGTTACCAGGAGTACCCGAGGCCTTGACACCCTCACCGGCCATCATCTTAATAGTCGAGTCTTCAGTGGATAAATCCTTAGCACCTTCCAGGAACTTATACAGAGAGGTTCCTGTGGCGCGATTGGTCCCGGGGGTTGGATTCTTATCGTTGGAAATGTTGACAGTTAAGTAAGGTTGGCACAGGGCAAGCTGGACGGTTGGCAGGGAGTTGAAGAACAGCTCAATAGCCTTGACATTTCTCATCGAGGGCCCGAGCTTATGCGCCATACAGCATATGACACTAAGATGAGCACCATCATCGGACGGTGTGGTGCCAGTCGGCAATGTCTCGCCAATAACGGCGTCAAGGCCCGCCATAGCGGTGCCATCGAGATCAATCTTCATAGACTTATCGGAACCGTACTTGTCAGGAATATTAAAAGACTCATCCTTCCCAGAAAATATCATAATAGGAAAATTAGTGGTCGGGTTCTCCTGGGCGCCCTTCAGGTTCTCGACCATCTGGGCTCCACGAAATGCGCCTGCGGGACTTCCAAAAATTAAATTACGGAGGTTCTCATCTGTCTCCTGCACGTTCTGCTGCGCCGTCTGTGTTGGGCTTAAAAGTGGCGGCTCCAAGAAATATCCGGCCAATTCATCGGCCGCGATATTCAGCGCGCTCTTTGGAGACTTCAATTCGGTCATGTGATCAGGCTCACGACCTGTCCGATATCGGGTATCTTTATATTAGTACCTGCCGGAATCTGCATGCCCCAACCAATACCAGAAGCTGCGGCGATGACCCACCAATATCTTCCGTCTCCATAGTATTGCCCGGCCAAAGTATCTAGTCGTGCGTAGCCACGTAACGTAATTGTCCTGGTCCTAATTTTACCCGTGCGGACGGCATTCCTAACCATTCGAAAAGCGGTCGCCGTCCGAAGGGTGGAACCGTTCTTTATAATCGTGTCCCTGGTGTATCTTGAAACTGCCATTATAAATCCTAGGTGTAGTCAACTATTCCGGTCTTGTCAACCATCTGGTTGATAACCTCATCAACCTGCTTCTTGATCTCCATAAACTTCTCGCGACCGAGCTTGTCCTCCAGTAGGCCTGCAACCGATCTCATGGCGTCGCCGACCGGATACAGCGGAGCTCGATTCATGCCATCGGCATCGATTCCAGGAGCTATATCGTGCATTGGTGCAAATGCCACCGACACCTTGCAGAGCTTGGGCGCACGTGATCCGTACTTAGCGACCTCCCATGTGTTTCCACCGAGCCAGTCAAAGTTAAGGGATGTAATAACTCCAGCGAGGCCACGACCGCCGACAGCACGGAATGACCTAAGCACCGGGTTCTTTGCTTCGTCCGTAATGTCAGATGTGGTTGATCCAGCCAACGCGGCTGCGGCCTGATTTGCCAGTTCCTCGATCCCAGGTAGTGGCTCGCCAGTATTCGGATCAGTCCCCGCAGCCATTATGGCGTCCCTAATCGCCTTAATAGCAGCCTCCTGGACAGCATTTGATGTGATAGCAAAATTATCTGTACCCATTCCAAACAGTCGTAATAGGTTGAACTTGCTATAGTTCGTGCGGACTATATCGCCGATACGAAGCCTAATAACAGGACTGGCTGTTGGAATTTGAGAGAACGGCTGTATTATCTTGTTGTCGCTTGGGTCTTGAAGCACGCGGCCGGGTGACCACTGCGGATATATTAGTGTCACCAGCTTGTTAATCTTGGTGTACATAATATCAAAGTCCAGGTGATTGGTCGCAGCGATGGTAAAGCTTAATGACAATGTTCGTGATGTTGACTTATAGATCTTAATAGAATCTATTCGGCCATAGGCATCAGTGGAGGTATGCTGGACAGAATAACTGTCTGTCAGTGATTCTAGAAAAGCCTGAAAGGACACGATCTCATTCGTCCTAAGGTCATGAAAATAAAACGGCATGTACTCGGCCTCAAGCTCGTCCTCTATAGCCTCCCTGTCCTCCACCTCTATCTTAGATTTCCTTCTAAATCTACTATCCCCGACGCCGTACGGAGTCTCCCGGCTAACAAGCTGGTCATACGCGCCACCCGGTGATTTAATCTGCAAGCCTGTCAGGCTTGACAGGGCCGCCGTCGCGAGGCCCAAAGGCCCATATGTCTCCTTTGCCTGTACAAGTTCAGCCTCAATACGTTGAGCTGTCGATATTAAAGCGGGGCCAGCCAGTCCAGAATTTGTTGAAGCATTGCTAAATGACTCAGGCTGAAGAAGCATAGTTAACGCATTTCCGGCACGGTAGCCGGCGCCGCGGCCGGCTCCTCCTAGCTTGCCGCTCTTGGAAGCAAGGGCATAGTTGGCCGGCAGCTGGTTCTGGTAACTAAGTGGTGGGAAGCCCGGCACGGATGTTATTCCTGATGGGGGTAGGATAGGGGATCCGGGATTGAACCCAATTGAAATTGGAAGCTGAAGTAACATTGGATTGTGCTTTAGCGCCGCATTGCCGATAGTAGTCATGACATTAATAAAATTAGCCAGCTTAGAAGTCAGCATCTCATGAAGGGTAGCATTCATGGAGGCTCCGGCTGCCTCTGACACGACCTGACCATTAAGCAGCTCGGTGGAACGAGCTAAATCCAAAGTGCTTCGGATTATTTCACGTGCAACCGTAATATAAAAGCCAGGCGACTGTAGGACTGTCGTAGGAAAGAACATGGTGACAATTCCCCACTCAACAGTTCGAATGTACATGGTATACTTCGTTCCTGTCGGATCTGGAGGGACGTCAATGCCTGACCTGCCAGCGCCGCTCAGGCCGGACTGGTTATCTGGTACCACGACGCCCAGCAGCTCGGCGACGATGGGTGTCAGCATTAGACTTCGTCGAGATGACCTGCCACCAAAAATAAGTGGAGGCTTACCCTGGGAATCCATCCTGGCCGTGAGGTCGTTGAGATTTATAATTGGTGGAACAGCCAGCGGACCTCTGCCTGTCACCTTCATGGAACCAATGGGCATTATACGTGCCAGGGCCTCCAGGGCGGTGACAGGCTCTAGGAGCGCTACCATTATCATCTCCAGTGGCTTCATCGCAGCACCTAATGACAGGATAATAGTCGCCGCCAGGGCGTTCGTGGCCGTATCATTGCCGCCAAATTTCTCAAGATAGCTATTAAAGCTACCGTAGCTGAAGGGCGTCCGGCCGTACATGTCAGTCACGCCCGCCTTGGAACCGGCATGAACCGAAGGGCGCTCGGCAAGTGGATCGGCACCACCATCATGGCGAGGAGCGCCGAAGGCGTCGGAGGCGCGGAGCTGAGCCTGTGTCCTGGGGATACCGAGCTGAGTGGCACCTGGAACCTGGCCCTTGTCTGCCATGTCAGAAGAGAGCGGGTCAACGGTGCCGGCACCAGACTCGCCGGTGGCCTGCAACATCAGTGACAGGGCGACGCGTCGCAGCTGGTCAAAGTTAATGCTAGGCGCGTTGGGATCGTAGGAGCCGAGCTCCTTCTGGACGCCGGCAATTGGCATAGTGTCAGCGACACTGGACATAATTCCTGTCAACTCAGACTGGCCATCGTCGGCACGATTACCCTCCGGATCGAATGGTGTCTCGGAGGCCCTGGGATTCCACCTATTCTTCTGCAGGGCCTGGGAGACCAGGCGATTGACAGGGGCGACCACATCCTCGGCCAGTGATGGTGCCTCAGCCTGTCCATGTCGACGTAGGCCTGTGGATATTGTGGCATCTGGCAGTAGGGTGTGCCCGCTGTGTGCGGCGTCGGGATCGACGCCTCCCCTAGACAGGAAATCGCCAAGTGTCTGGCCTCCCACACCAGTGCCGCCGTCGAAGAGCTCGCTGGCACCGAAGTCAAGGTCCAGGGTCGTTCCCATCGGGGAGAACGCCTGGTCAGGATTGAGGCGGCCGCCGGCAGTTATAATAGGGAGCGGCTTGCCGGCCTCGGTGTAGGATGTCTCAGTAGATCCCGGGGGGATAGTATAGGTGTTGCCGCGGGTGGGCTGGTAGCCGTTGGTGTGACCGTTAAGGGTATTATCGCTGAGGTAGTCACCCAGGCGCTGGCGTAGCGGCTCCGTCAGGTCATCGATCCCAGGCTCAAACCTGTCCTCGTCACCCTCGGTACCGTCGACTATATAGGGTCCTGGATTTTCTGGATCTTCGATTTCCACTTTTCCTACTCCTCGGCGTCCTCAGCCTGCTGCTCCTTAACCATCTCCTCGACCACATCCTCGACCATGTCCTGTGCCAGCTCGTCCCTGCACCTCTCCATCAGTTCATACCCAGGTCGAACGATACCTGCCTCCAGCATCTCAGTGAACTGCTTGAGGACTGCATTGAGGTGAGTCTTCTCCTCTTTTGTGAGGTCCTTGGTCATAATGTCATAGATGTCGTGGGTGACGACATCGGAATATATATCAAACTTAATCTTATCGGACATAGCTACTCCCTATCCAGTTCCTGGTATCAGGCTAGTGTTAATACAAGCCCTGGCGACCTTATCAGCATCCATGGTGATGTTAATGTGGAAGTTAACGGCAGGCGCGCCCTCATTGGTCTCAACGCTAACATCATCTGCCTCTAGCACCGAGGCAGCGGCACCCTTCTGAGCCATGACAGCCTGGATCTTGACAACGTCCAGCTTCTCGATATCCCTGGTGATCTTGGGGATGGCGATGGCAAAATCGGCAACGCTCGCAGCGAGACTGTCAGTGCTGGCGTTGAGAGAATTGTTAAAGACCTTGGATATCTTCTTCATCTCCTGGGCAAAACGTGTCCACTTGGACGCGTCGCCGAAGCCCAGGTTGGTATAACCACTAGCAAAGACAGTGTCATGCAGTCCAGAGGCGTGTGACTGGAAACTATCAAAAGCCTGGGACAGGCGATCCATCGGATATTCCAGGTTCTCGAAGATATCGGCGAGGTCCCAAATATCTGCGCTGGCGCCTCGCCACTCATTGACATCAAATCCGAGTGTGGTTCCCCTACCAACGATGGCACTCTCAAGGCTAGTTCCACTCCTAGAAAGCTTGAGAAGGTCTGGCGATATACCCTTGACAGTATTACCGAACATCTTAATAGCTATATGAAAATATGCCATCCCTGCACTCGCCAAAATGATGTTTGCCCCAAGACCGATCCATTCAGTTATGGATCCAAAGCCAAGTGGGCCCGAGACCTGCTTCGGGTCCCGGCCGGCTCGGGTGTGGATATACTCATTCGGGAAGAGCTCCTCCCGGATTGTCACTCCCAGGTTAAATAAATTCCTAATAATGAGCCGAATATCGCCAGCGCTGGCTACATTTACCGCCTTCAGTTTATTGGACTCAGCGTTCATCTGCACAACGCCGTATATGACATCCTTAATCGTGTCGATAAATCCCTTTAGGCCCTGGCCTCCAGTGATTGCCTGCGTTACTGTTGAAAACACTGGAATCAAGGCAACAAACCCTAAGAGAGCGCCACCCATCTCCTTCTGCGGATTCACAACCTCTGATAGGAACTCGAGGCCGCGGGTGATGCCCAGTTTTATGTCATCGCGCACGTCAGCATCTTTCCAGTCTGTACCGCGGGCTGTAAGGGCGCTGACCGCTCCCATTAGGTTGCGAATGGCCTCGAACAGCGGGATGGCAGCTTCACCGGCATCCTTGATCTGTTGCTCCTTGCCACCGACCATCTTCAACATGCTCTCAACCACCGACTCGACTAGTATCTCAATAGAGGGACCCATTGACTCATAAAAGACCTTGAGGCCCTCAAGGGCGGCGATATTGATCCCCGTGGACCTCTCGCTGTATCCGTGACCGTACGACTCATGTGATGTCTTGAGGGCGTCCAGGTTGGGAGAGATGACATCAATAAGGTTAGAGATGGCTCCAATTATATCGCCGAGGGCGGCGGCACCCTGGATCGATGACGGGGTGCCCAGCTTCATGGCGGCGTCGGCAAGCTTCTCGACGATAGCAATCACGCTGACCATAATTTTATCGATCAGATCCGTGAAGAGCTTCATATTGCTGGCAAAACTTTCATTCTGGCCCTTACTGAATATGTTTGGCTTTAGCGTCTTGATGATAGGGCCGAGGTTCTTCATCAGGTCCGTGGCTGCTCCGACCACCTTGGCGAGGGCATTGGCAACAGCCTCGACGGCACGTGGGCTTGGAATAGTGGAGGCGGCGTCGGCCAGGGAGTTAATAACGGGAATCAGCGATGCCGTGAAGGTACCCATTAGGGTGGACAGGACCCCGAATCCCGCAGCTATTAGTGCGACGCCAGCCGTGCCCCAGGGAACTGCCATCATCATGGCGCCGAGGACAGCACCGATGGCAATCATGGGCGTCATGGCAAGCATGACGACGCCAAGCGACGCTGCAAGCATGGCAACACCGCCTATGTTAGCACCAGCGAGCTTAGCAAGGCCAATCATGGCCAGGGCCAGCGGTGTTATTCCAATAGCCACCAGGGTGCCCAGGACGGCTGCGCCGGCTGCGGCCTTGAGAATAGTCGGGATACCAAGGGTGACAATATCGGCGAGCCCTTTGACCAGGCCCTTCATCGCCCCAAAAAATCCCTTGGACTCGCCTGGGGCGGGAAGCGGTGGGGGGTTTGGAACAGATGCAGCAAATATCTTCCCAAGGCCAGAAGCGAGGCCACCGAGCAGGCCAGCGGCACCTGATATAATACCTGATATGACAGCGGGCCCGAACAGGACAAGGAAGGCGGCGATGACCAGTTTCTTGTTGTTCAGCGCCCAGTCCTTCAGTTTTTCTAGCAGGCCACTCATTAGTGGAACGACGGTGTCCTGGAGGTACGGCACCACCTCATCAATGAAGTAGTCACTGGCAGTGTGCCAGAGCGTCATCAGGGCGTCCTTGATCGTCTGGACCATGCCACTGTCGACGAAGATGGCCCTAAACGCATCCTTGATAATGTCGCCCAGGCTCGCGAACGCGTCCTTGGCCTTATCCATGTCGCCCTCGGCCATGGCGCCGATCAGGTCAGCCACCGGGCCCATCAGCTTGGTGACAGTGGGCTCCACCTTGGCGACGGCGGCATCCAGCTTGTCGAAGATGCCTGCCAGCGGCGCACCCTCCTTGGTCAGGTTCTTGGCGAAATCCTCACCCCTTTGTCGCAGTGTGATGAGCGAGTCGCCCGTCTTGCCAGCCGTCTTGCCGAACCTGCCGAAACGGAACAGTCCGTCAGTCAGGCCTGTTGTGAAGGCCCCGAAGAAGCCCTTGCCCTGGAGACCCATATCGCTCAGGCTGTTGATGACCTTCTTGATCTGGTCGGCGACGTCCTGCAGGCCTTTGACCATCTGCTTCTGGGGATCCTTGTCGGCCATGGCCTTGTCCAGCTCCTCCTGGGACATGTACTGGGCCTCCTGGGAGAACATCAGTTCGGCCTGTCCTGCCGACAGGTTGAGGGTGTCGGCCAGGAGTGCCTTCTCGTGGCGGCTCATGGACTCGGCCGACTTGCCGGCGGCGAAGAGCGAGTTCCTGATCTCGTCAATCTGGTCGGCCGGGCTGGCGGCATTGAGCATCTTCATGGTGTCAATATTGGTGCCGAACGCCTGACTGAGGCGCGAGACGTTCTCGGCGGCCTTGTCGAAGGAGAAGAATGCCTCACCGACGGCTGCCAGTTCCTTGACCCCAACGCCTAATTGGGATGCCTTGGCGATGGCCTGTCCCATCTGTTCAGAGTTCATGTCGCCGAAGATCTTGACATTCTCGGTCATGGCAGCAAATGACTTGCCGACGGCGATGGCGGTCATGCCAGTCACGTTCTGAACCCTGAAGCTGATATCGGCGATCTTCTTTATCTCGGACGGGCCGTCCTTGCCGAGGGCCCTCATTCGTTGATTGAGCAGGCCTGTATCCTTGGCGGTGAAACCGATCGCCTTGCCAAACAGCAGCATCTCATTGGCGGCGTCGTCGGTCATCTGATGGAAGGCACCCAGGTGGGCCGGGTCCATCTCACCCATCATCTTGCCCAGCATCTGGTTCATCTGGGAGCCGGCTGCATAGCCGAACTTCATGCCAATACCGAGCTTGCGGAATGTCTTGCCCATGGCCCGGGACTGACTGAGTACCCTCTTACCGGGGCCGCGCTCTAGGCTGCCAAACGTGTCGCGAAGCTCCTCAGCAGACCTTCTGACCTCCACCATCTCGTCGTAGACCTTGCCTGACTGCTTGATAAAAAATGTGTAGGCGGCAGAGGCGGCGGAGATAGCCATCGTGAAGCCCTTGCCCAAGTACCCACCAACCTTTTTCAGCGCGCCCCACATGCCTCCGAAGATCGAGCTGCCCTTCTTGGCCTCCTTGTTCATCTCCTCCAGGGAGTCGGTGGTGTCGCCAGCAGCCTCGCGGGCGCCCAGCAGGGCCTTCTCCATGTCATTAGCGCGCTTGGCGATATCGTCCAGGGAGTCGCTGGCATCGCAGTCGAGGGCCTTACACAGCTCACGGGCAATCGCAGCCTGCCTGGACAGCATCTTGTTGCTGTCCTGGATCAGCTTCTTTCGCTCTGATATCAGCTTGTTTATCTGCTGGGCTGTCTCAAGATTACTGGCCACTTACGACTCCAATTGGCTAGAGAGGCCAAGGCGTCCCAGTACACCGAAGGAACTCTCCAGCTGCCACGTTCTTTCGATCAATACTTGACATCACCTGACTTAGCGATGGCGAGTCTGATGCGAGACAGCTGCTGAGGTCCTGGGTTGCCGCGATGACCCGTGCCGTTGCCGCGACCTGGTCCCTGCTTCCCCCTATCGATGTCATGGAGGCTGCTGGGTGGTCGAGGGCTGTGGCTGCCGTCGCGAGCTGGTACATTCTACCTATACCTGGGGCGTCATTCATCTCTAACACATCTATACTGCTATTCTATATAAATATAGGCATCATGTGAATCGCCTCATTCTTGCAGGGGTTTGAGTGCGACTCTTGCCCATTAGCATGTTTTTATCAGGCGTATTTTCGTGGACAGCCTTGGACGCCTGCCTGTTGGACTTCTCAAACTCAGTGTTGATCCGCCTTATAAACCAGAGTCGAAAGCTGACTGGCAGCAGGTAGCTCTCGGTGTACGTAAATCCACCGTAGTACATCAGCAGGAAGATCTGCTCAAGGAAAATCTCCTTGTCGCTATGCGTCAGGCCAAAAAAACGACGCTCCCAGTGGGAACGTTACCTCCGTCGACTCATCACACGACGTGCAGTCTATCCACCCCTTCATCTCGATGCCGGGCTCGATCTTGTCCATGTGTCGACGTAGCGCCAGCGAGTCACGAGCAGGCATGTGCCTGATAAAGTGATTGATAGACGACTTCTCTGTCTTTCCGTCAATTGCGACAAGGCTGTACTGCAGCTTATTAGTCACCAGGTTATCGGCGACTAGGCCACCCTTCTTTCGGCGGCCTGCAGCAACCATTATCTCCTGCTCGTCGCGACCAGTAAGAAACTTGAAATGGACAGACTTCTTAGTCATTGGAAGGATAAAATCAAACCTGTTGGAGCCCATCTCTGTCGGCTCCTGACCCAGGGACGTAATTGGCAGCTCTCCCAGGTTAAAAGCATGCTTGTCTCGAGTGTTGCAGGAGGGACAATCGACCTCCACGTTGTACTCGGCACCGTAGCCAGTAATTCGAATGGCGACCATGATGGCATTCCTGTCACCCGCCAGCAGCGTGTCTGGATTGATACGCTTGTCTGTCAGGCACGAACGAAGGAGCTCGGTAATGACCGTTCCCTTCTTAATGAAAGCCTTGGAGGTTAGAATATCCTCCTCCCTGGCTGTCATCGCCTTAATATCGACCGTGGTAGCGCCGTGAAGCGGATGATCGACTGCATAGGCTAATCCCTGGCTCGGCAGCGGGACGGTCTCAACTGGTATCTCAAAATCAAGCTCCTGGGTCTGGATTCCGGGGGTTCCCTTCAGGGACTCCTCAGGCCGAGGGGCATTAAATACTTCATTTCTGTTCTTAGACATATAAGGGGACTCCTAAAGCTCCTTGTAAATTGTACGATATCATACGATTGTGTAAATAAATGTGTCAAAATTTAAAGGGTCCACGGCTCTTCATAATAATTTTATGGAATCACGTGTGACTAATGACCACTGTCACGCTAATAATTATGCCCAAATTAATTTTCAGTAAAAATAAAACGCCCCGGCTTCAATTAAGTAGCCAGGGCATTCTAAGATAGAATTAATGTATGAACTAGAACTGAAGCACGCAATTATCAAAGCGAAGTGTCAGCGACACCTCAGTCGGGTCAGACGCGCTGTAATCCATGTCACCGAAGTTGGCCTCTGTGAGGAAGGCGCCCTTCATGTCCCATAGCTCAACGACGGTACCGACAGGATCAAGCATCTTGATCTGACAGTCACGCTTGTAGAAGTCTGCATAACCGGAGCGGCCGGAGACCGACTCGAAGTGCAGCCTGACCCACTCCATCACCTGCTGGGCACCAGAAGGTGCAATCGGATCGTACAGTGTCACTGACACAGTGCCGAACGTTGTGCGGCCCGCAAGATACCTGGTGTGGTTGATAAACGGAAGGGTGACCTCTTCGGTGCTTATCGTCGGACGAGCAGCAGTCTTGATCAGGAAGGCGTCAACTCCCTCTATCTGAAAAACCCATCTAAACTTCCTCTTGGGCTCAAACTTATTAGGAAGCATTTCTGCAACTGAAAGTGTCTCGGCCATTTCTAGTTTCCTCCGCTAAAGATATATATGCTCGTGGTTAAAAAAAGCATGTTCATTTACTCCTCGGCGCCAGCGTTTGTGACGACAAAGTCAAGTGAAACAAATTCGACCGAACGTGTCGGCTGCAGGAATATCTTTCCTCGAATCGTATTGTTCTCAACATCCGCCTGAGTCGTGGTGGTCGTGTCAATCAGGACCTTAAACCTATCAACACCCTGCTGCTGTTGAACTCGCTGCAGTAGGGGTTGGACGGCTGCAGAGAATGCTGCAAGTGTTGTATCGCGATTAGGCTCGAACAGGAATCGGTTCGCAATGGCGCGAACCTGTCGCCTGATCTCAATGAGGAGGCGCCTGACATTAATCCTGTCAAGGGCCGACTGAGCCTGCTGCAGTGTCTTCTGTCCGAAGACCACAATTCCTGCATTGGCTCCCACAAATCGCCTCAGCGGATTGATATCCGCCTCGTAGAGTCGATCGGCATTGTCCTGGTTAATCCAGACGCTCACGTCCTGTGTGGTGCTCAGCGTCGCCCGGCTGAATCCTGCTGGGGCAAACCAGGGATGCGCCAGTCGATCGTTCTTGGCGAACGCGCCGAGGACGGCCACTGACGGCGGCACCTCAACGTTGCTCAGCTTAACCGGGTCGATGATTGTCACATTCGGGAAGTAGGCTGCCGCGAATGAAGTGTCAAGGGCCCGGTCGGTGAATGCTGTCACCGTGTTCTGGACATGTGGCTGTTGCAGGGATGAGGTAATGACCTGGTTGAGGTTATCCCTCTCCTGAATATCCATTAGGTAGAGCGCATCAAATCGATTCTCAACAGTATTAATAGCCTCGTCTGTGACAACGCTCTCACGTATTCCTGGGATGGCCAGGAGCTGTATCTCAACGTCACTGGTCCTACCCATTATGTCCAAGGCCTTGAGGTACGCAGCGACCGTCGAGGATGACTCCTGGGACTCATTAGCAGTGTCCAGCATCTCGCGGCGGACCGCGTTGTTGTTCATCTTAACCTTGTCCTCATTGAACATGTCAAGTCCGTTAAAGCCAGACTGCACGAAGAAGCTGAACTTCAAGTACTGAGAGATACCGCCGACACCAAAGTCTGTCTCAAAACTGAGGGCGCGTGTCTTGTTGGCTGCGTTTGGCGTGATACCGCCTCGTCGCATATATCGCCAGTCGACCGAGGTGTTGACGTTCACCTTTCCATTGGATCCTGTCAGCACTCTGATATTGAGAAGGCTGAACTTATTATTATTGTACAGGTCACAATCCATGATGCCGCCGTCCTGCCTGGCTGCGCCAGGATTGGAACCGGTGGCAACATTAAGCGAGTTAAGCCTAAAGTCCGGGAAGAATGATGTCATCGAAGCGAGCGCCGGATTGGGAAGCTGGCTGTTGTTGGTCTCGTTAGCGACCGACTTACGCTCGAACTGAACGCCCCAGTACAGTGACTTCTCGACGCGCTCTGTGGCTGAGTCGAGAACACCCTTGACAAGATTCTCACGCATTGGAACCGGCAACTCATTAATCATTGCCGACACTCCGTTTGATGCTGCCGTCTGAGGCACCACATAAAGACTGCTAGACAGTCCGACGAGCGCAGCAGTTCCAGACAGCACCAGGTGAGTGGGACCTCGGAATCCTACAGGAAGTGACTCGGCTGCAACGTCACCAGCTGTCATCTCAGATGACATCTGTACGCGAACGTAGTTAGAGACGTTTGGAAAGCTTCCCTCGACGACCAGCCGCTGCTCGTCATCCGGCTTATCAAAGTCGAAGTAAGTCCTGAGGTCGCCAACTGCCCGGGCAATATATCGATCCGAAGCCGGATCGAGACTAAGGCCTCGGAATGACTCTAGGACCATCGGGTTCTCATCGGTGTCGTAGAAGTCCCTGACAACCATGTCGAATGTACCGTAAAGGTCAGTCGTGGATGTTGACTTCTTAATATTAAGGACAGATATCTTGTACCTATCATTCGAGCCGGGAATATCAATGGCCTTGGGCGAAGAAGATACGATCTGCCCATCATCAAGACCGGTGACCTTAAACAGGTTAGTCGATGCCTCGCTAATCACCCACGGAGATGTCGAAGTAGTGAACCGGTTCTGGAAATTCCTGTAGTCTGGCTTAGTGGACGATCCTGCACCGAGGTCGGCAGAACCGGTCGTAAGTAGGACAATATCCTCGAAGAGCTCACTGTCCGCATTGCTCAGCGCGAACGCATTGGTAGCAACGACCCCAGAACCTGTATAGACCGCCTCCGTGTCGTAGACGGGATAGTGAGTGTAGACCAGGTGCCCCTTCTCCTGTACCTTGGATGGATCGCGATTCATCACGTTAGCGAAATAGTCACTGTCAGTGGGATTAAGGGATGCGGTAATAATTCGTGGATTATCAGCGGTGCCCTTGTGGCCGTTCAGTAGCATGACGAATGATGACTGGCTTCCACTAATATTAAGCGAGCCCGTTATCTGTCCAAAGTTCGGTGTAGCGGCTGCCACGGTAGTTGACAGCGGCATGTTGGAATTGGCTGTGTGCACTCCTGAAAGTGAAAGGACCACGCCGGATGGCGCCATCAAGACACCTCGAAGGATTGGCGTCGCCTTGGTCTCACCGTCTTGAACGAGGCCGGCATCGACAAAGATCGAGGAGTTAGACTGTGACATGAATGCAGCGAGGAAGTGAACGTTGCCTGGAATGCCCATATCGTTAGCATAAGGATTTCTACCGACTAGACCATTTGACTGGATCTCCTCATTGCCAACAATAAAGCCAGCGTTGGTAACTATACCTGATGTTGTATTTCGCTGCTTTCCATTACCGGCGCCTAGAACTCTCATGTAGGCACCGGCTGTAGCACCGTTGCTCATCCACTCAGAGATAGCTATAGGTCCGAATTTCTCGCCATCGGTCTCGCCGAACTTTGCAAAGAAATCAGCACGTGATCCGAATGTCACGGGAACAAATGCAGGCCCCCGATTAGCCGTCCCAATAACGCCAGCAGGAACGCCAAAAGGCCTGCTGTTACTGGGGCCACTTAAATCAATTTCACGCGTTGATACGCCTGGACTGGTAAGTATTGTTTCTGCCATGATCTTGTCAACTCCTCGCGATTCTCATGTGATAATTATTAGCCTACTCAAAGCTTACGCCTGAATTTGTGAGGATAAAGTCAATTACTATAAATTCGACCGCCCTCGTGGGTACCACAACGATACGTCCATTCAGTCTATTCTGCTCAATATCGGCAGCACTATTGTTAGTGTCATCCATCACAACCTTAAAACTTTCGATTCCGGCCTGTGCCTGCACCAGTGCAAGCTGTGGGACCACCTTCGCCAAGAATGATGCCCTGGTAGCGACAGTATTTGGTTCGAAAATAATTCCCTCAGAGATGCCGACAATTATTCTCTTAATCTCCAGCATCAATCTACGAACATTGACCCTGTCCAGGGCAGACTTAGCAAATTGCAGTGTCTTCTGTCCGAAAATAACGAACCCCTGACTGGGGAATGTGGCTATTGGATTAATTCGTGCATCGTACAAGTCATCACGATCTCCCTTGGTCAGCCTGACGTCGACATTCTTGACGAAATCAAGTGCTGCCCGATTAAAACCAGCAGGAGCGAACCACGGGTAGCCGACCTTGTCGTTATAGCCAAGAGCACCGAGAGCTGCAACGCTGGACGGAACATTAATGTGTCGACCTACGAGGTCTTCGATAATAACATCGGGGAAGTATGTAGCGACATAGTTGTTATCAATCGCTCGACTCTCAAACTTCTCCTTCGTCTTCCTGACGCTAGGTCGGACAGTACTATCATCAAACAGTCTGTTAGAGCTATCGTCGTAATTCTCAATATCCATCAGGTAGACGGCCATTGAGTAGTCCTTGGTAAGCTGTGCTGCCCTATCACTAACCAGAGGCTCCCTAATACTTGGAATAGCCAGAATATTAATATTAGAGATAAACGAATCAGTCAGGATTGCTGCCGCGGTGCGATACGCCTGGACAGTGCTGTTGTTCTTATTGGAGCCTGCCGTATTTAACAGTAATCCAGGGGATGTAAAGTTAGAGTTAGCACCGCCGCCGTTAGCGGTGGAGCAGGACTTATCGTCCATACGGCCGGCATTCTTATCAAGAATATTCAGGCCATCAAAACCGCCAGCAAGGAAAGTGCTGAACTTGTGATAGTTAGTAAACCTGTTAAAGGCCAGCGCTCCTGAGGCCAGCAGTGAGGCCATGGTAAACCTGACACCGGCAGAGACCGGGTCGGCAATGGTGTAAAGCGCGTTGTCGGATCCCGCAGGAGTCACGTTAGGTGAGCCGTTACGAATGTAAGCGGTTGCCTTCATCATATCGTTTACTGTAGACGAGTCAAAAAGAGACCAAGTAGAAGCTGACAGTGGGTGCAGTGCGACCTGCGCCAAAGTAAACTTGTTGTTATTAAAGGTGTCCCGATTGCTGCCCGAGACAACGACCTGTTGCTCAGGTATTCCTATAAACTTAGTGAATGCTGATATACAGCCGTTAGCCGCCTGGGTGGGGTTGGCATTATAGGGAGATGTGTTTCTCTCGAACTTAACACCCCAGTAGAACCTTCCGTCAACTATTTCCTGACTTCCTGGCTCACCCACGAATGACGGCGTCTCGCCACCCGATCCGTAAAGGTTGCCGCGGGTAGACTTAAAGCGATATGGGATCGGAGGCAGAATGGACGCCGAAAGGGCAGCACCATTTCCACTACCTAATGTGCCAATTAGTAGCCCATTGTTCATGGCGATGCCGCTAAAATCGTCGTTATTAGCGTTTGTACGCAGCAGCGGATATCCACGGAAGCCGAACGGTAGCGCCGACTTAGGCACTCGGCCGTTGGCCATGTCACTGCTCTCCACAATCCTGATCAGCGCTGACATATTGGGATGCTTACCGGTCGAGATGACCCTCTTCTCCTCGTCCTGCTCAGCGTTAAAGTTATAGAAGGCCTTCTTGTCTCCGATCACCTTGGTGATAAAGTTAGGAGCTGTCTTGTCTAGTGAAATGTTAGGATACTCCTCCAGCACCTCGGGATTTAGGTCAGTATCAGAGAACTTTCGAACCTGAAGTGTAAATGAGCCGAACTCGCTATTAGGATCGATAGAGGCCCGAATGTTCCTTATAGAAATCTTAAGGTCCGTATTAGAATATGCACCATCGGAAATGGCCTCGACCCTAAACAGGTCATACTCCTTACTTCCGTAAGGCTGCGATATCATAAACTCGGTCTTTGGTGCCTTGTATGCAGCGTCAAACCTTCCATAAGCGCTGATAAACGGTTCCGAGTTAGAGTTAGTGATCGAGGAGCCTGACACTACTGCTACAGCATTGGAGCTTGCCGTGTCGTCCACTGACGCCAGCTGGGCATCAACATCGAATGAGGCATAAAGCAGGTGCTTTTTCAAGGCAAACTCTGTCGGACTAGTATTCAGTACCTTAGAGATAAAGTAGGGATTGCTGGGGTCTAGTGATGCCGTGTACACCTTAATACCAGCGGCTCCATCATCATTGGAGAATGATGAGCCCGCTGACGATGAGACGACAAGCTTGAAGCAGGACGCCATATCACCAATATTTGCCGGACCGACGTTTGCCAGGTCATCAGTGATACTTCCAGCCGCATATGCCTGGCTGTAATCCATCACCTCAATACGTGCACCTGCAGCAGGCATGATCATAGCCCTGACCAGCTTAACACCGGTGCCTGATGTGGCATCATCAAAACTGCTGTTATCACTGAACATTGGCATACCCACTGTCTCCGAAGCGGAGATAAAGTGATCTGCAACAATGAACTGGACAGTCTCGGTGGTGCCACCATTGGTAGGATTACCAGCAGCGACTGGTGTTGGAGATAACCTAAAGCCAGCTCCAGGGCGAGTGCCCTTGATCCGCTCATTCTCAATGTCAGCCGAGCTAGAAATGGCGCCGGCGCCAAGGACGCGGACGTATGTAACCGCATTCTTATTCTTTAGGAACTCGTTAACCGCGTAGGGACCAAACTTAGTAGAATCCAAGTTTCCAAACTTGGTCTTAAAGTCAGCAAATGATCCAACTGTCACGGGGACAAATGCGGGTCCTTTCTCAGCAGTGCCAATAACACCGGCTGGTGTTCCAAGCGGCGCCTTTTCGCGCTGAGTTAAGTCAACCTCATTGTCAAAAAATCCTGGTGATCTAAATGTTTTCTCAGCCATGTGGGTCTCCCAATTTACAAGCCTAGGCAATCTTTTATAATTATGAGTTTAAAAGTCTAAAAACCGATCTATGGACTGAAATCGTCTATTTTTCGCACTATACGGCTTCGAGCGACAGTTTCGCCCTGCCTCTGATTCCTAGTTAAAACCTTAACTTCACGATATGTCGACCCATCTCCGAATGGGTCTACTATCTTCTCCGTAACATTTTCAATTACCTGACTATTGGACTCAATTTTATCGCCTTTGTTGTCAAGGACCTCGACATCGTCAAGTATAAACTTATTGATGTCACCGGTTCCAACATCGGATGTTAGGGCACCGGGGACAGTAATCGGCCCGTTTATAGAAAAAATTCCAAAATTAATCTGAGGTGCCGACATCTTGTACCTGAACGGTGAAGGCTGGCCAGGATTTTGATTGGCCATAAAATAAGCGTAGGAATGAATATTAAACGAATACCTGATTATTCTCTCGTCCCCGGTAAAATCGTCGAAATTATCACCTGGCGAGAAGCTCTCCCCAAGATAAGCGACGAACCAGTATCCCTTGTCAGATTTAATCTTAAAATTCTTTCCCTGCGTCTCCACAGAGTTCACGGTGTTTTCAATCATCTGGTTCATGTGTGAGGTGTACTGCGTCCAATACGTTATCTCATATGTCGCCTTATAAAACTTAGGAAATGGGATAGTTATAGTCTCAAAAATATTGCGACCTAAATTAGGTGCCAGCAACATTCCCTTTTCAAAATCAAACCTCTCCCGAGTCGTTAACCTAGTATTTCGACGAGAAGCTACGGTGCCTGCATCTGACTGTCTCCGAAGATTAGCATCACCAAAATTTTTGCGACTGGCGACATCATCCTGATTTTCCAGCTGCAATCGATTTATAACTGACTGGAACCTTGGATCTCGACTGCTCAGTCTCCTTTTAATAGTTAAGGGGCCGGTGGCACCAGGAAGGCCGTACTCAGATGCAGGCACCAGCTCGATACCAGTCCTCCTAACGGATATCAGGGGAAGAATTAGCGCATTATTCTTATCCCTGATCGGAATCTTTCTCTTGACAAGGGCAAATCGCTCCCCAGTCGCAAAAATTACCGGGACCTTTTTAGCATTCTGCTGTTGTCCCACAAATAGTGGGTGTGCCATATCCTTGTCAAACAGGTTAAAGACAGCCTTGTCAACATCCTCGACATTGCACTCGGGAATCATAAAGTCTGTCGGGATATTTTCACCCTCGTAACCTGTTGAAAGGCGATCCTTGGACTCTTCCCTTATATTTTGACGTGCCATTTTATCCCCTACGACTCATCATAAAATGATGATGTCCCCTTGTTGCCGCCCTTAGGTGAGACCTCTGCGGGACCTGTTATTGGATCTGTCAAGACACCTCGCTCAATTAAGTTGCGTACGTCTCCTGTCGGGCCCTCCGCGTTCTCCGGGAAGCCACGTTGCTGAATAAATGTCTTTTGGACTGCGTCGGCGTCTGAATATGACTCGTCAGTGGGTCCGAGAAGCTTAGTGGTGAACTGACTCTTCCTGGCCTCCTTACCAAGAAGCTTAACGCCGGCAGTGTACTCTGCCTGTCCGTAGATATTATCGAGAACTATGACCTGAATTACCTCGAAAAAGACAGTGCCATAACTAAAAAAATCACCCTCATAGAGCTGAATTCCCTTGTCGATCATGTCCCTGTTCTGGATAAATGCCTCGATACCATAGAAGTCCTCTGTCCCGAACTTGCCTGTTGTGACCTCAGTGGCGTCGTACTGCACCAGGCAGTTTATCTCAATGGGGTTGTCGAAAACCTTCTCAGGAGCCTCCTCATAGACCTCATGGACCTTAGTCTTGGCGGCGCTTATAGGGTAATAGTAAATTTTTTGCCCTATTACATCCTTGACGATCTCCTTGGTGATATCGCTTATAAAGTCTATTTCGCGTGGTGTAATAAAAAGACGAGCCATCTAAACTATCCCATTGTAATGGCCTGTCCGTTCGGGACAGGAACAGTTCTAAGCTGCTTCATAATATTTTCAGATGTAGCTGCCTGAATCTCCAAGAGCTTATCATATGTCATTGACTCAAGCATCTCGGAAAGCTGCGTCCTTAATTTCTCCTGATCCTCTCGGCCCTGCGTCACAAGATTGTCACCATTCAGCGTCAGCTCAGAATTAGGAATGGGCACATTTCCAAACTTTGACCTGATCAGTCCAAGCAATTCCTTTGCTAGTGCCAGCCCAAACTGTCTAACCCACTGCCTACCTACACTATTAACTCGATCATACTGAAGATTTCCAAAAGGAATGTTAGAGAGGTTTGAGACTCCATAAATGGTGTCATCTGTGTAAGGCGGATTAAGTGGATCCGGTGCGTTTAAAACAACCCTGACCCACAGATAACGAGTGTTAGGAGCATTTGGCGGAGTGGTTGGAGCCGGAAAAATCCTCAGCTTGGTGCCCTCGATCCTATAACTGTAATTAGATCTACGGACACGCTGCGAGACATCCATCTGTCCGGCCCTTAATATATCCTCAAATACAGGAAGCACATAAAAGATGCTCTCTGGCGTGAATGACTCAAAAGAAAATTCATTGTTAAGGTAATTGATCGCTGACGTAGAGTCAAAAAATCGATAAGCGGCGGAAGGTGAGAAGTGATAAATCTCCTGAATCTTCATCTTAGTCCGTCGACCTGATGTCTGCGTGCTGACCAACGTGGTAGAGCCTCCAGGCGTTGTCATGAGATCATTGTAGATGTCATAATCCTGCTTACCATTAGTAAGTGCGATAGCACCGGAAACAGGATTTTGCGAACCTCCGACACCACCTTCAGATGAGTAGGGCTCAGCTTGACGCTTTAAAAATTCAAGTGTTTGACGTGGATACTTCTGCTCTGAACCTGACAGTAGCGATCCAGATGGCGTCCCTAAAAAGTCCAGCATCTGTGACTTCGCCTGATACTGATTTATAATCGAGCCGTACTCTAAAAATGACTCCTCAAAACAGGCCCAGATCTGCTTTTTTGTCAGCTCGACAGAGAGCACATCATCGCCAAGCTTTCGCTTGACAAAGGTAATCATGTTGTCTGCTTCAGACTGAAAATCCGACTCCTGGTTAAAAAAACCAAAGGGAGTCGGATTCAGAGTATTTTGAAAATCTGGCATTTTAAGCCCCTTCTTCTACATCATAAATATGCGGAAAGGAGCTTTAATCAGGCGGTCAGTTCAATCCTCCTAAAAGAACGATTGCCACGAGGCCTGGGAGGCCGTTTCTAATATAAATTCCTGAAAATAGGGCGTCGGAGCGGCCGCCAACGTAGGCGACAGCCGACTCCATGTGATTGGAGATCGCTGGATCTGAGGCCATCTCTTCGGTAACGCACAGTAAGAGAGAGCCCACGCTAACTGAATTGGGCGGCGTTGGACATGGAGAATTTTTAATGCTCTGCTGATATATCTTACTGCCGAGCCCAGTGGTTGTTGGATCAGTAACCACTGTGGTCCCAAGAAAGATTCGACCTGGCTCTCGAAGGCATCGCTCGAGGTCCTTGGTGTCAAATGCCTGGATGGGTGAGCTGGCACCGGCCAACCTAAACACCTGTGCCAACATCTTAGCAAAGGACTTGTTAGCTAGCGGGAACATATTAAGAACGCCGACCTTGCCACGAAGAAGCTGCAGTTGCCTCTCATTGTCCAAGATTATGTGAGGATGATCGGCAATGTCCTTGACAAGCGCCTTATAGTTCTTCTTTATTGTAGGGTTGAGCAGCTCCTGTGCGCTTGGAGCTGACACTATATAGACAACATTACCAGCTGCCCCGGATGACTTCATGTACCTCTCAAAAGACCCGTGAAGTGCCGTGCAGGCTGACCCAGTTCCTCCGCCGCCGCCGGCCAGGACGAATAGCCAGTCAATGTTTCCAATTCGATTCTTAAGGGCGTCTTCAACCACCGTGCTGTTTTCAGTGAGCACCTTCTGGCCTAGGACAACATCCTTGCCAACACCGTCAGCTCCTGGAATTAGGAGAAAGTGGTTAGCATCAACACCATTAGGCTGGTCCTTCTCTGTGGTGTTCACAAGTACGGACTTATTAAACCCGACATCGATAAAGGCCTTGGCCATCTTGCCGCCGCCGCCGCCGACGCCAATAAATCCGCAGGAGATAGCGCTACCAGCAGTATTATCAGGAAGTAAATCATCACCTTGTTCTTCGACCGTATCGCCGTAATGGCTTACAAAATCAAAATCATCGTCAGCGGTCAAAATTTCATCTTCTGTCGTCATTATTATTTTCTCCTGGTTCTCTCCCTTTTGGGATTGATCATCACCTTTTACGGGTGCAGCTGTCGGTCTCTTGTTATCATGAAATAAATTTTTAACTGTCGAGGCCATAGTTCATTATTTTTTACACAAAAGGTATGCACTGTAGTCATAAAATATACGTGAATTAATTTCTAACGTAAAACTGATCATAGCATAACTATTGCTATTTTGATGGTATTTCACCACAAAAATAAAAACGGGCCGCCCCGAAGGACGACCCGTCTCTAGTTTTTATCCTACAGCAGGACTTAGATAATATCCATGTCCATGCAGGTCACAGTACCGTAGAAGTCGGAACGAACCATCTTCTTACCGTAGCGTGTCATCACACCCTTACGAGGTGTGAAGTCCTCGGGGGCGAATATCGTCGGAGTGACGATGAGTGGCACGTACGGAGCGTAGATGTATCCTGTCTCCAGGTAGCTGCCGCCCTTGTAGCCGACCAGGATCTTATTCCTTGGGAAGTAAGGATCCTTGTAGACCGTAAAGCGGTTGCTCAGAGTACCGACCTTCTCGGCTCCCAGGTTGAACGGGGAGCTGACCTGACCGTCACCGTCCACGCTGTAGCTCGGACGGTAATAGACCGAGGCCTCCAACAGGGTAGCGACATCCGGGGAGACGACGATAAAGTTCGCCGAACCTCGAAGGGTCTTGCGGTGAATGGTGTTGGCGCAGTCGATAATAGTCTCGACCAACGTCTCATACCACTCGCGGACGGTACCGGTAAATGCCGGACCGGGAGCAGTGCTCGAGCTCTTCGAGACCTCAGCACCACTCTCCTTGCGGACAAACTTACCAGGAGCACGCGACCAGTACAGGTTAGCACCGTTAGCCTGACTCAGGAGATCGTTAAGGATCTCACGGTCAATCTCAAGCGCAACCTGCTCGGACAGGATCTGTGTCAGCTCCACCTCAGCGTCAAGGCTGTGATAAGCGTTCAAGTCCTGGGCGAGTTCTGGCGACCAGCGAGCACGGAGCTTACGGGTCTGTGCGGTAACCGCAATGGACTCAACCTTAATGTCGATCTCGGGGATGACCGGCTTCGGGTTAGTCCCGAAGTTCGACTCAAAGGAAGGAATCACCAACGTGGAAGCCTCACCAGCGCCTGATGCGTCAGCATTCAGGGAGTCACCGATGACTGCCGAAATCGACAGTGCCGACGGAGCGGCAATTCCACCACCGTTAGCCATCTTAACAACCATAAGAATGGAGTTACCATTCAGCGGAGCATCGGTAATGACACCAGAGGAATCTGTGACACGCTGATTATGACGACGCAGGTTAAAGACCGCGCCTGCCTGATAGGCAGCGCCCCAAGCCGTGGCACCTGTTAGACCGCCGTAAAGGGCAATCTGGTCGACCTGCGTGAGGTCGACAGCGGAGCCAAGGCCGAGTCCGGGAGCGGCTGTAATGTTAGCAGTTGGGACCGAGATAAAGGCCAGGTCAAAATCGTTGGCATCGAGCGCGGCAGCGAGCTGCGGGTCGAAGCTAAGATAACGACCGTTTGTACCGGACATCTCTGCGAGAGTCCCGATGGTCTGTCCTGCTGTCAGTGTGGTAGCATTGCTAACGAACGCACCGGAAGTAACGTTGGTGACGGCGACGGCTGTAGAACCGGACTGGACACGGGAGAATCCCGCACCGACCAGGTCGTACATACCACCGGCAGCCAACGAACCGGAGCGGACGCCTGCGCCAGCTGGGTTGTTGTAGATTGACTGGCCCTTGCTGTAAACAGCGGCGGAACCAGCGACACCGGCGTCGGTGGTATCACCACCAACAGCGTTGCCATATGTGTAATCAAGATAGAACAGGAGGCCGGAAGGGAGGCTCATCGGCTGCACCGAGATCAGCTCATTGGCCACCAGACCACCGAAGACCCGACGAACGATCGGGAATGCGATGTTGGTGAAACCCCTGAGGTCACCCGAAGCAGTGTTAGCCGCTCCACCAGTCGAGACAGAGTTGAACTCTCGAAGGAGTTCAGCTGCCTGGTTCTCAAGAAGACGGGACATGTTCTCACGTCCTGTGCCCTCGAGGCCACGCAGGAGTCCAGTACGGCTCCACTTCTCGACAAGCCTCTTGCTCTCACCACCGAGGTTTCGCGAGCGAATTCCCTCAGTGAGTTGTTCAAGCGTAAACTTTTTCATATTAAATTTTCTCCAAAAAAATTACTTGTTTAAACCTGCAAGTAAGGCCCACCGGTCATTCTCAGGATAAGACTCACTGGTCTTGGAGACTGATCCGGTGCGAGTTGGTCGCGAGGCTGATCCCGCGGCCCGACGCCTCTTGGACTCAGTGAGATTACCCTTATTGGTATCCACCGACTCTGTGAGGCTCTTATAGAGGAGCCGTACCTCCCTCAAACTCTTTGCACTGTCGAGTGACTCGACAATATTGACCCGCTGCCTGTCGGACAGGTCGCGGCTCTGCAAGAGCTTATTGGCGTAGAGAAGCTTGGCGTTGAACAGATTTGATTCGTCCAACTGGCCGCGGAGTGAAGAAACAGCCTTCTGATACTCCTGCAGCTGTGCTTTAAGCTGGGCAACCTCGCCTGAGGTGCCCTTACCATTATTTGATTCTGTAGTTGTTGCGGGTGCGGATGACTCGCGGAGTCGTCGCATCCTACTGAGCTCGTCTCGGAGCATGGACTCGGAGATCTCAACGACGGTGTCGTCGGACAATGCCGACTCATTCTGCGCAGGAACGGGTGACTCCTCACTTGCCGGATCGACTCGATCCTCGTCCAGGTCCTGTTCATCCGACATTTCCAGGCTCTCATCAACGTCGTCGTCGCCCTCAGTAATTTCCGAGGTCTCGTCCAGGTCCTCACCGTCATCCTCATTAAGGATGGAGCGGATCATGCTGGCAAGCTGGTCCTCGTTAATCTCAAGCAGGTCCTCATCGTCGGACTCGCCCAGCGTGGCATCATCATCTTCTCCGGCGGGGGTGTCACTGACGACCTCCTCGGCTGACAGTTCCTCGGACTCGACATCAAGGGCGTCGTCGTCTTCAGCGGCGACCTCCTCCTCCTCGGCGGCTTCAACGCTGACTGCAACGTCCTCTGGGTTAAACTCAACCTCATCACCGAGGTCGAGGACAAGGCGCAGGGCCTCCTCGTCGAGAATACTTCGAAGGTCTCTCTCGTTCATCTCATTTTCTCCAATTGCTTCGTTTAAAAAGTGGTCAAGCGACGCGAGCCTCTTCTGAATCCGCTCAAAGTCAGCGTTAGTAATATCTGCACGATTCTCAACCAGAGTGGCATACGTGCTGACAATCTCGTTCTTCATTTCAACGAGAGAATTAATATCCGGGGCATTCACGCCCGTCTCATCCATTATAATAAGGAGGCGCTCCTGCACCAGCAGCGAGTTAAGCTCGGCGTCCTTGACAGAAGACGGTCCACCAGAATTAACCAGACCAGAGAGCGCCTTCAGGGACTCGGACGTCAACTGCACGTCCTCTGCATCCTCATCAAACAGGCTCTCAGCCAGATCGTTGAGGACATCGCCCTCATCGACGGAATCATCTCCTATCAGCTGCTTTTCAATCATTTCTCGAATTTTTGGCGTAACAGCATCAATAATAGCATTCTTGGCATTCTGCTCGGCAACTTCCTTTAGCTTCTTCACATCAGCCAGGGCCTCTTCGTATATTGAGGACGACATAGACAAACCTCCATTAAGAGTCACTTCAAACAATAACTATATTTCACAAGATAATAATACATCAGATTACCAGAAAAAAACCTTACTTTTTCCGCTACTTTTCCACAATTTCTGGCGATTGTGCGGCTCTCATGACGGCTCTCTGGTCATTGCTCGGCATGTCCTGTAGTCTATAAACAATAAAATTATCGAGGTCAAACCTAACAGGAGGACTGGACGACCAGCCGGCCTTTGAGCCGATGGTGTGAGCACCCGCTGACTGCCGGCCCATTAGCGGAGCTGTACCGCCGGCGACCGGGCCCCTGTTCTTGTACATCCTAGTTGACTTCGAGGGTGTGTCTATCGGCATCTGTGCCGGGTAAGGCTCCGATGCACCCGGACCCTCAGAGATGGCGAAGAGGTCATTCCCGACAAATGAGCGCTTATCAAAGGACGGCGATGGGTCATCGGCATGAGTCGGCATTCCCATCTTAGTGAGAAACTTCGGTCGAAAGTCGGGATCGTTTAAAAATCTAGTCCAGTCGTCGTCGTCCTCATCCTCATCCTCGTGGGTGTCAGGATCCGCATAGGGGTACTGGGCATTTGCCTGGTTAGCGGTGTTTACGGGTATTGGACTTCCAGTGGCAGAAAACTTACCACCGGGAACGGCGCCGTAGCCGTGACCAGTTCGAGCATCGAACTTACCGTATGTCAAGGCAGGCTCGGGACCCTCATCTAACTGGAGGTCAATTACTTCCCACAGCGACCTCATCAAAATTCCTTACGGAGACGGATACGCCTCACCCATAATGTAAGCACCGATAGTAGTGGCCGAATCATTCTGGGCAGCGATGGCTGCTGATGTGTCGGTGGGATTCGAATCGTGTCCGCCACCAGACGACGGGAAAGAATTATTGGCCGGAAGACCTGTCATGTCACCCGAAATATCGGGAATGGCTGTGGCATCAACACCGTTACCCTCACCCGGGGATGCAGTGTTTGGCGAGTACGGAGTTCCGGGAAGGCCCTCACCGCCGACGTCAACGTCCAGAATGTTCGGAGCACCGGGGCCCATTGGAGCCTCACCAGAAGTGAAGTTCCTACTAAACGGCGGATTGAATCCGTAGTACGCATCGCCGTCGGCAAGGCCGGGGTCATCTCCTAGGAGGAGTGTCTGCGCGAGCTCCCTGACACTGTCGTCGTCGATGTCACCACTGTGAATTGGCGATGATGGAAACATCTCCTGCATGGTAGACTTACTACGATGTCCGAGTCCGCGGCTGGAGGCCACTGTCTCTACGATGGTCTGATTAAATCCTGACATTTTAAACTCCTAGGAATGAAAGCATGATGTCTTTCTCAACTATAAATATACGGCTCGATAGAAATTAAATATCAAATGCGAGCTTCTCCCAATTACTAGCACCGTCGAAAATCTCATCAGGCTCATGCTCCGCCATAAACTTGGCAGCACGATCGGAACCGGCAGTGATCGGAGCTCCTCGACGCTCAGACGCCACCTGCTCCTGAAGGGTGCTAGAAGCGGTATCCTGAAATATCGACTGCAACACTGGATCCTGGGTGAGATTGGTGTTGACGCTGACAGGAGGAGGGGCGGGAGCACGGGACTCATTCATCCTATAGCTGACGTTATCCATCGGGTGATTTCGTTCCTGCTGTGGAGATCGCCTAGCTGATGCTGAGCCGGTCCTGCTGACTGGTTTCGCGGCATAGCTGGTGCCAAGCCCGTCCTGAAGTACTTCAACAACGCACTCTTTAATAAGTGCCTTGAGCTCGCCCCTCTTCATTAGCCTACCCCGCCGTAGACGCCGCCAAGAGAACCAGACATATCGTTCAGGTACCGCTCGGGTATTCCTGTTATTCCCGCAGCCAGCGAGAATGAGGCTGTCCCAGCTTCGGCGGCGAAGTACATCCTAGAGCAGCGAAGCTCCCACCTGGCAGTCGCAGCTGAGGGTTGTGCTGCGCTAGATCCTGACAGGACAAAATAGTGTGCCTGATTAGCCGGATTAGCTGTTACGCCGTTGGCGGTGAACCCAATACGCAGGTTGTTGTTGCCCATATTACGCACCTCGACCCATCGAGTAACAGATGGAAAATTAACCTGTAGTGCAGATGTCGTTGCAATCGACGATGTCACCCACGGCAATGCAGAGACCTGGTATGATGGGACGTCCATGACTCCCGGTGTCGGCCACCTAAGACTGCTGGACGCGTCATTATTATAATATGCCATCACTCATCTCCTATAATATCATTAAGAATTCTATCAATCCTGTCAGACTTTGTGAATATATTTTTAATCTCAGCCTCACTGAGGTCGCGGCCCTCCGACACCATGAAAGCACCTGGTGTCGATGGCTCAGAGACGAAATCCCAGCAGATAAGCTGGAAGTCATCCTGAACAACCTGGGTGTCTCCCTGGCGCTTGGTGGTTCCGACGCCCCTAGAAGATATTCCCAACTTAATGCCAGACTCGATAAGACTGCGTAAAATCTTGCCAGAGGGCGTGTTGAGTATCTCAACGGTTCCAACAACCACATCGCCGTCCATCTGGGCATCTCTTACAATATGGGAGACATTCTTAAGCTCAACGACTGACGAGTCGGGATGATCAAGTTCCCCTAGCGACCTGCCCTCCCTGATAAATTTCTGGTAGTTCATTATTTCACGCTGCAGAATAGGAAGGGGATAGACTCTGCCATTCTGGTTGAGAGTGTTAGCCTTTTGGAGCACGCCGGTCATTATAATCTTACCGCCGTTCATGTCGACTGACTCCGTGATCATCTCCGGAGTATATTCAAATATGTTGTATTCGGTTAAAAGCTTCATGACTGTAGCTCCTCAGAGAGTTTAATAAATTTAAGATGATTTTCCATATTTTCATCATTGATCTCAGTGATTCCTGGGGTATCAATTATAGAGGCTGCTGACTGCAGCTTCTGGATTAACGTTTCATCGGGATCACCGACATAGAGGAAATTATCAATAGAGCGTCGAGTTTCATTCCTGATCGACTCCATCATTTTAACAATCTCACTATTCTCACCGTGATGAGAAGAAATGGCGTATGCCCTTATGAGCTCCTGCTGACCCTCAGTGAGAATGCTGCTGTACTTCTGCTCTATTCTTTCTATCATCACGTTCACGAGTATGTCATTGACATCTGTATCCTTGTGACTCTCAATATCAGGAAGAGGAGCCTTTTCACAAAGTATCCACTGTGACAGTGTGTCCTCATAGGACGCCATCTTGGCAATATTAACGTCGCCACCAGTTCGCCAGTCATTCAACAATGTCTGAATTGTGGCGTAGACCTTATAGTTGTCTATCGACTGATTAAAAAATGTGGGATCCTTCAACGCGTGATTAATCTCTCGAATCAGCATCGACTTTTCACTATCCAGCTTTTTGATATCACACCGCTTAGCACCAAGTCGTGCCTCACTAATTATTGAACTAACGACGTTAGTAGAAGAAACAGTCGTGGTTAGAAGCGAATTAAATAACCTGAACTCCTTATAAAGCTCAGAGTCCACCTTAAAGTGTCTATTCAAAATAGCTACAGCATCGGATGCAGAATCCTGCCTATTTTCGACCAGGGCACGAGAAATATATCTTACTAAAAACTCATACACCAGTCCCACATTTCTCTTTTTATTGTGTGACCTACTCATTATTGTCCCCTAGTTTATCACTTTCCTCAACGAGCACCCCTGAGTGCTGCCGTCTTTTTATACCTATTGATTTCTCAAGCGTTTTAAGCGTAGTCTGTATTTCCTGTGTCATTCTACCGTGCTCTTTAATCTTCCCGTCATAAAACGCGTCGAGCAGGGTGCCAGAAGTCCCAGCCTCATTAAACGGATTCCTAAGTGGATTGCTGCTATCATCCCTAATCTTTCCAAAAGGATCGGTGAATGAAACGTCGTCGTGAGACAGCATGGACGCAAAATCAGGCATGTGAGTGTCTCGGCGCTTATTTCTCTGATGTCGCTTCTTTGAATTCTTTCTTACCCTGGCGGTAGGAGTAATTGGTGAGCCATTCGTGGATGAATCATCAATAATATCATCATCATCCTCCATAAGCTGCGGGCCTGATTCCCGATCGTGTGTGGCGAATAAGCCTCCACCCGCGTCTTCACCAGCATCACCCTCAGGCTCATCTGCTGGAGGTGACTCTTCCTCCGGAGGAGCACCTGTATCGGATTCGGGATCATCACCCGCATCGGCCGGTAGAGCAACAGACTCAATTTCCAAGTCGCGCTGCTTGTCAGCCTCCTTCTCCACCTCAATGATGTGAATCTCCTTTTTAGTGAGCCCCAGAATATTACGTCGAATATAATCACGCGAGAGCATTCCCTCAGGTGCCTGTCCGCTGATCTCAAACCTAGTTCGATATAGCTCGAGCTTCTGCTGCTGGGCTATTGTGGATGGGTTAGAGAGCTGAATGTCAAAATTAAGCAGGTCATCACCCTCATAGCCATGGGAGAATAAATGGACAATAGCCAGCTTATTAAGCTCCGATATTAAAACACGCTGGATGCTATTAATGGTGCGCGAAAACCTAATATCCTCCTGGGCCAATGTTGCCTTGGATGACAGCATCTCATCATATCCGAGATAAGCACGCGGAATCTTTAAAGCTGCAAAAAGCTTCTTTTGAATGTACTCAACATCCTCAATAGCCGTAACGTTAGTACCTCCAGCCAGCGTATCAATCTTGGTGCCTGAGGTATCTCCCCTCACTGGCAAGAAGTAATCCTCGTCTACCGAAAGCGGATTATACCTAAGGTCGACACGGCCGGAGGTGCGATCGAGGACCTGGTTACTACGAAGAGCGGCTTTTGCCTGCTCCATATATGCTGGTATGTCCTCAGGGCTGACATTGCCCACATCAATATAGAAGACCCTTCTCTCAGGTGACCTGACGACACGATATACCAGCATAGCGTCCTCAATGAGAATTAACTGACGCCAAATTCTCCTGGCCGCCTCCAATATGGACGCACCATACGGTAGGAAGGCATCATTTCCCAAGATCCTAAAGTGTGAGATCTGCCAATTTTCAAGGGGCTGATTACCCTGGGTCACCCAGCGAAAGCGGACAGCAAGCGGGTCCTCAGGATCGAATCCCTCCTCGCGCTCAATCTCATTAACTGGTATTGGAAATGCATTGACAACACCATAATCTGGAGAGACATCGTTAAAGAGAAAAAAGTCACCGTACTTGCAAAGGTTTCTAGCCCAAGAAGTAATATTGAAATCTATATTAAGGGTATCATAAAATAGTTCCTCTAAAATACCTTGAAGTTTACTATTATCTGATGTAATGTGAAGGACACGACCCTTATCATCCTGTGAGGCGATCTCATGAGAGTAGATGTCCAAGGCGCTCGCAATCTCTGGCGTGTACTCCATCTCAGAGAAATCAGCGTACCGCGCCATTCGATCATACTGGCCATATGCGTTAAGTGCATTGCTGTATATAGCGCTCTGCGACTTCTTGAACAGGTCCAAAGCTGTCGATGCATTCACCGACTGCCTGGCCTTAATTTTGTGCTTAACGACCGGTCCACTCCTAAAAAGGCGGGTCAGTCTTTTAAATAATCCTGGGTTCTTTTCTGCCATATCTCGCTCTCAAATTAGCATCGAGCTCTTTCTTACTAGTATAAATTTAATTATTCTGGTGCAATAGTTAAAGTCAAAATAGCCACTTAAACTTTTTCTTTAACTCTTCCTCAGTTGCAAACTGTGGCTGACTATAATCCTTTGGTGCTGAAAATGGGTTAAGCGTCGGCTTGACCTCATTACCGCTATTTTTAACATTATCAAAAGTATTTGACTGTGTCGACATTCCGGCGAGCATTGCATTATTCAGTTGGGCACCGTATTTTGAAGCATCAGCTGAGGTGTCAAATAGCCAGAGGCCGATAGCAAGGCTCATAACTAGATCGTCATTCTTGCCCTTCATTGCCTGTGCCTTACCGCCGTGGTATATGAATGACTTGACCTCTTCGTAGAATCGACTAGAGTATATCGCTATCTGCTTGTTGCGTAGAACCTCCTCTAACTTTGCCAGTATCTGCATCCTATTCTTGCCGTTGGTGTTAAACCCTGCCTTCTGCTCGTCGCCAACCGGACTATATCCAAAGAGGTGAAGTCCCCTAGATTTAGGATGGTAGATACGAGGATAGTTCATGTCACGTATCTTGACTAGAGTCGCATATCCAAAGGAGTTATTCTCCGGACAAAGAAGCGCCTCATTATAAAGCATGCCCATCTCCACCAAAAGCTCACCAAACCTGTCTGGAGGTATTTTTCCCTTGTACTCAGCCACCACCTCGTCCTCAGTCGTATCAATAACATGAAATGCCGAGAAGTCCTTGCCGTCACCACGGGCGATGTCGGCAGAGATGACATACTGATGGGATGACAGCGGATGTTTCCACACCCACACGTTACGGTCAGTCCCCAGCCTATCTATGGGAGGCCTGACCATGGTTCTAAGGTACTCGACCTCATTAGTAGATAGGAACGTATCTCCGGAGGTCACGAAGTCACACAGGAGCTCCTGAGCGACCCTTCGATTAGAGCCCAAATTCTTCGACTGCTGCTCGAACCACACATCATCATAGTCTGGATGGACATCCCACGGGAGCCGAATGGCATTGAACTCATTAATTCCAGCCTCGCCGTCAGTATAGATCTGGTGGTACATGCCTCCCACACCGTTGGGGGTAGATATTAATATGGCACGACCACCGGTCGATAGGGTGGGGTACAAGCCTGTCCACAGCTCATCAAAATTCCTGACGAAAGCTGCCTCGTCCACGATCAGCAGGCTTAGGGCCTCCGATCGACCGGCGTCGTCGGATGTGGGAATGGCCTTGATGGAAGACCCGTGACTAAACTCAACCGACTGGCGATTATTGGAGACAACGTCAGGAAGGACAAGCCACTTTGGAAGGCCCCGGAGAATTCCCTTGACCTTCTTCATAAAGTTAACGGCAATATCCAGCTTGTTGGCAATAATAAGGATCTTCTTATCCTTGTGAAAGAGTGCCAGCCAGACAGCGTATGATGCGGTCAGCGTTGACATCCCAAGCTGTCGCCCCTTCAGGACAACATTAAATCGGTGATCTAAAAACTGGCGAATACACTCGTCTTGAAAGGGATACGTCTTAAACGGAATTGTGCCCCTCGAAGTGTGGACTATCTTGGCGTACTGATTAATAAAATAGAGAGGGTCCTTGCCGCACCGAATTATCTCCTTTACCTGCCGCTCCTTATTGACGGCCACAGCCTATCCTATCTCGTAAACAGTTCGACGACGATAGTAAGCGCGACGCATAGGAGTGTACTGGTTGAAATATATCATCTCCAAAGAATCATCCGATGTAAGCTCTGTCAGCTTGATAGCGCCGCCAGTTGCCTCCTTAAACAGCTTCTTAATATCTGCGGCGCGCTTATTGCAGACCTCGGCAGACTCACCGTCAAGCTTCCTGCGCTGGTCATGCAGCGACTGTTCGCTGGCAAATGTCACAATAGTGGTATACGTTAAAGTTAATGTTTCAGCCGATGTTATCTTACATCCGAGGCTGGTAGAGGCCGTCTGCGGCGTTGACGACTTACCCCACGTATCGTTAATAATTTGTCCAAGCGCGTCTGTTTGTCTTATAGAAAGCATAGCATGTCTCCTGTGATATATATCACTTTACTTATCGTTGAATCCCAAAGGGGCTCTATTTCTTCTATTTAAAGCGTCATTAATGTCGTCAGCCGTAGGTCGCCAGCCCTGGGCCCAGGCTGCTGCAAGGGGATATGCCCAATTATTAGCGCACCACTCACAGCATGTAAATTTTTTGTATGTGAACATATCACCCCTGCTAGTCATTACAAAATCGCATGCAGGACAAAACATAGGAATGTGATCGGCGACGACATTCGGCCTTAAGGCATAAACGTGCTCACGAATCCTCTTGAACTGGCGATCGTCATCAAATTCAGTCCACTCAGTCTGTTGTGACATGTGAGTCCATTCCGTTCTTATTAATCTCCAGTATGTTATCAGCCACATCCTTAATGGCATCCACGTGGGTGATTACTAGTATGTTCCTGAAAAACTTCTTAAGAGTAACCAGTAGCTGGTTGCAGGCTGTCACCTTGTTTTCATCAAGAACGCCAAACCCCTCATCGATAATCAGCATGTCAGGTTTGGGAAGTGATGACACATTAAGAAGCGCAACTCGAATAGCAAGTGAGCTTATCATCTTTTCCATGCCGCTGGCAAGCTCAATAATCCGCCTAGTGTCCCCGTAGTCGATAAAGATGTCCATGCTGTTTGATGCGGTGGCATCAAACTCAACCGTAAAGTCGACTACACCGTTTAAAATCTTAGAGATCTCAGTGTTAATAATAGGAAGCTGAGAGTGAATTATCTGCGCCGGTATTCCCTTCTTAGAGACTGCCTTCATAAAACTCTGGTAGGTATTCCACTGGGATCGTAGGCCTGCATACAGTGTCTTCTCCTTTTTAATCTTCTCCACATATACCTTGTTCTCTCCCAGTAGAGATGCCAGCGATATCCTGTTTGCATCCATAGTGTTGATCTGGTCATTAAGGGAGTCGATACGTGACCTGAGATTTACAATCTCAGAATCAACGTTAGAGTCGCAGACCTTCGACTTTATCTCTGCAAGGTCGTCATGCATTTTTTTAGACCTGACGTGGAGGCCTTCCTTTTCAATTTCCAGCGACTTACACTCGAGCTCGTTGAGGGAAATTAAGTTGAGGTATTCGCCCTCCTTTTTGAGCATAACATCATACTTGGAAATCTTTTCCTCGATTCCCCTGGAAATAAAGTCACCTAAATTGGCCTCAAGAGTCTCCAGCTTCTCCATCATATCGCCTATGACATGCTCCTGCTTCTCGACCAGGGACTTATTCTCATGGGAGTTCTTTATAAACTTGCAGCTTGGAAAACTATCGCCACACGGAACATCCTGGAGTATCTTAATTGACTTCTTGCGACTGTTAAAAGTTAAAGCCTCCTTCTCATAGGAGTGCTTCACCTTGACAATGGACTCCCTTAAAAGGACTTGCTCCTCAAGCTCCTCCCGTAACGTGTCAATAGGGAACTGCTTCTTGACATCCCTTATCTTTAATAATTTTACCTGCATCTGCACAATGGTGTCCTTGTTGTCCTGCAGCACATTACCCTTTTCAAGTAATAACTTGTCAATATTCGCCACAAGGACATTCATCCGGTCGACATCAGCCTGTGTTATAATATCATTGTTGTCCATCGACTTCAGCCTTGTCTTGAGGTCAAACAATGAGGCTCGATTTTTAATCAGCTCGTCCTGGAGTTTCTTTATTTTAGCATTGACTCGCTTTCTCTCGTTTCGCTTCTCCGTAAGAATACTATCCCAATCACGATCTGGTGCAGACTCTAGCTGAAGCTTAATTGTCGCAGAGTCATTCTTGGCATATTCAAAAAGCTTCTCAAATATAGTAAGATCCAAAAACTTAGCCAGCGTTCTCTTGCGATGTGTAGCTCCCTCCTGGATAAACCTATTCATCTCGCCCTGAGAGGCGAATGATGTCAGCAGAAAGTCATCGGCCGTTCCGATCATCTTTCGAATTGTCTTCTCAGTCATTGTCCGCTGTTCACCTGTCTTATCAATAATATTGTCCTCATCCTTAATATTATAAAGGTTAAGATGGGTGATGCCGTGCTGTTGTCCACGGCGATTCTCGTTCCTAACCGTCTGCCTCTCGATCCTAAATCTTTCTGTATTGACAGTTATATGGGAACAGACCTTACAAAAATTTTTCCTTCCATTAATAACATAAAGATTCTTAATAGAGCCGCGATCTGTTGTGTTGAACAGGTTATACATGATCGCCCCCACTATTGATGACTTGCCAGAGGCGTTAGGGGCGAATATACCGGTAATGCCACTATTCTTAGTAAAGTCAACCACATTGCCCGCGCCGAAAGAGAAAATATTGTCAAACTCAATCTTGTTAATAGACCACTTGACATTTCTTGCAACATCGTCCTCCCTGGACGCGGCCCTAATGTACTCCACCAACATGTCAGATATTTTATTCCATTCCTTGTCAGTGTGATAGTCGTCTCCCAGGAACTCCTTAAATAGGGATAGGTGTGTGGCCGGGTCACGCAGGTCCTTCTTAAAAAGTGAAACAGACTCAGTACTGATCACATTGGTGTCAAAATTATCATCGTACTTAAAGACGACCTCATTCGCCTTATGGGAATCCTTAAGTTCATTCTGAAGCTGTAGTACTTCGACCTGGGGTATTGGATCGGATGCCTTTATTCGAAACCTAGATCCGACCGGAAATGCTCGGCACAACTTGAGTGTCTCTGCGACATTTCCTTGCCACTCTATTGTAACGAATGGATGAACCGGTTCTAGCGGATGAAAACTTACATCGAAATCGCTAGCTGTCCTTATCTTCCAAAACATGAAGCCCTTCTCCATGTCCTCACCGTAGTTCTGCTGGACCGTGCTGCCACAGTACGCAACTGTCTTTTCTTCGTTTAGAAATTGTGGCTTATGAATATCACCAAGAAGGGCGAATTCGTAGTCGTCAAAGAAGCTAATATCTGCCTCTCCCTCTACCTCCCAGTTGATGTCGGTCAAAGACCCGCGAACTGCACCATGATACAGGGCAATATTAATATCTCCTCGAATAGGCGCAACATCCTCCCAGCCCTCTTCGTCGAAACAAGAAAAGACAGCCCAGTTAAATCCAGGTATTCCCGTAGGGTAGATACCACTCTTTTTATAGAGGTGAATCCTGTCGTTATTTAAAGCCGACAGGATAGGAGAAATGGCGTCCTGGCGACGCTTATTATGGAGAATACCATCATGATTTCCTAGGATAACATGAACATCACAAATCTTGGCCAGCGATGAAAACCACCAATTTAAGCTATCGATAAGCTCAGGCGAAATACCCTGTGTCTTATTGTGCACGATATCACCGCCCACATATATAATATCTGGATTTAAAGCCGACGCCTTTTTGAATAAATCCTGGAAGGCCTGGCGATACTCCTCATGCCTTGTTAGTCCTCGCCAATGGATATCGGCGACGTGAATAACGCTTAGTTCTTTTCTCATAAAATTACAATATACTGTTGCTGGTGACGGAGCTTATCTTCTCCGACACCTGCGACCATCCGCTCCATGGAATAGCATCCTGGAGTCGGGCGGTAAATTCAGCGTGTGTCATCTCTCCCACATCGTTATAGTCACCAATGGATACCTTAAATACTGGGCATCCAAACGCTGCAATATTCTTAGCAATAATTTGAGACTTCCTAGAAGCATCCTTATCGAGCGCAAGATAAACTGTGGGCTGTTTTTTAGCTATGGCTTTAAACAGTCGTGACTCGTAAGCTAATCCACTGCCTAATAATGGCACGGCATTATGGCCTGCCTTTATCATATCAAATGGGCCCTCAACAATAATAATCGGCTTTCTCCAGTCTACATTAAGTTCATTAAAGATGATAGAGTTCCTATCAACATTACAGTTTAAATATTTTGGAATAACGTGATCATCCACAGAACGCGACACTAAAAAGTTTAAATTACCATCTGCATCGAAAGAGGGAATTATAACACGTCGACGGTAATTCATCTGATTCGAAACCCCGACCTTAAAAAACCAAATGTCTCTCTCCGATAGACCTCTTCTTTTTAGATAGTTTAAGCATGCAATAAAATCTGGATCGTCAGTTTTCTCAACGGCATTCATTATCAGCATAAAATCTTTTGGAAGAAAAATCTTTTCCACCTCGTCACTGGAGGTGCCTGTCGATTCAACTCCTAAAAAATCCCTCTCATAAGCTGTCACAGTTTCAGGTCGAGCAAATTTCCTAAGAAGACTCGCTAAATTCCTGCCTTTAATACCGCACACCCAGCAGTGATAAAAGTCATTGTCCAGCCTAATGGACAGCTTTCTCTTTCCTGGGGCTGCTTTACAGCTGGGACACCTGACCGCTGCGTCGGTCCCTCCACGTGAAAGAGAATATTCACCAAAAATCGACCTAATAAAATTTAATTTTTCAGTGATAGACTTCATTATAACATATAATACTACACACCATGTCCTGTGTACAAGACCAAGGCTGCCCGGCACACTACATAGGCATCTGCCATGTCGGCACACTCTGGTAGTAGGATAGTCTGGCCCTGCCTAGGACCTGACTTTAATGTTTTTGTTGGCCAGCTAAATTTTGTCCCACTGAGTTCAGCAGTCGTCCACTGGATCACCTGCTCCTTAGTGGGCGCACCGCCGTTCTTTTTAGAAATGATCTTAAGGCCAACTGATTTTCTGGCCTCATTAACGTTAATACTAACCGGATCAACATTAAAATTTTGACGCATCACATAACAAATAATTCCATTAAATTTAGCTAATGTCATCAGTGTCCTAGCAGATGAGAGTCCTCGACGAAAGACCTGTAAGTTTTCCTCCACAAAAACAGCATCCACGTGGCCCCCGTTGCCAGCCACAAGGTCATTCACGGCTGAGGCAACGGCATCTGCCTTTTCCCACAGGGTAGATAATTTTTTAAGGTCGATGTAATCTATATCAATAATGCTTCCATTATTATCCATAAGGCACGCTCCAGTGCAGGAAGTGCTAATATCGAGGCCTAAGTGCATAGACTATAATACTATTAACCAGCGATCAATTAAAAATCTAATTTCGACTTGAATAAAATCTTATCGCCAAACCGCTTAAGTATTGGCTGGGCAAACTTGGTTTTCATAATAACATTTAAGTTTTCATCATGGAAATTAATTCCATCAATATAGACAAATTCAGAATTTGCATCATTTGCGTTCAGTGATGCTGACAGCGGCGTGTACTGTGGGTTAGAAGACGAGTTAAGCTGCCCTGGTGGTGCTAGCACAGAGAACTTAAGAGTATGAATATTCTCAGTACCTCGAAGTGTTATTGAAAACTGATCACGTCCAAAGAATGGAATATTAGGACTCTTGATGACAGCCAGGCCTTCATCATACAACAGGCTTCCGACATTATTCCACTGTGCGTGTGGCGTCAACGAATCAGCTCGGTACAGGCCACCGCGACCATTGTCCCGAAGCCTCATTGAGATTTTTCCACCTGAGCCTGTCATGGAAGAATCTGTAATCGAAAACGTGCCCGACTTTATAGCATTTCCGTAATACAGGTTACTAATATCAAAAAATGCCACCTCATTGGAGGAGTTGTCCCTCGTTCGCTGGAATATTGTCAGGACCTCACCGGGATCCACTCCCAAGTTATCAGGTGCAGCCCCAACGATACTGTCAAAAATAGATCCAGACTCAGGAATAAGACCTGGCCGGAGAGTCGAGGTGGGGATCAGCTCGGTCAGCGTGATAAGACTTAGGTCTAGGACCCCGAGGTCATTAACATATTTGTCCATAACATGACCAGGCTTAGGATGTAACGTGTAAGCGCCGGTCAGCAGCAGGCCAAAGTTAGGCTTGAATAGTCCATTATCACAAGGTAGGACGGTTAGATTTCGCTTCCTGACAGTTCCAGTGGCAAAAAGAAACTGGTTGCATGTCAGCAGTTCGCTGGTGGTTGTGATAGTAGAGCCTGTAAGGCCCAGCCACCTAGGATAGACATTGTTGGCAAAGTCACGACCAAAGTTCTCCACGTTAATGTCATGGCCTCCAACTCCAAATGAAAGCGCGACATTAAACGGATCATCTGTAGATGAATCAATTCCAAAGAAAGGCGTCTGCGGGACACCTCCCTCGTTTCCCGTGAAGCCTGCCTGGACGCTCCTTGTGGGCGACTCCCGCGTAAAGAATGGAGGTGCATAAAAAACAAGGTCCCTTAAGTTTGTCGGGCCTGCTGTCATCGAAGCCTTAATCTGTGCCACAGACCTAAACGTATTATATATCTTTAGCTCGTGTAATTCTGCATTTAACGGGTGATCAAGCGATGCCGATGGACCGTACTGGTATGCAGATCCAGCCGCAGCCTCGGTAAACAGTGTAGACACGCCGTCCCTAAATGATGGGCCCTGATCTGGAAATCCTGCCGATGTATTAAGATAGGCAAAATAGCCCGCCTGTAACTTTCCGACCACATTAGGGGAATTATAGTAGTTACCGACGATGAGTGCATCAGGATCGCCCTGGATGCCCCCAAATGATGCAGGAGCAATACTAGCAGAAGGCACATTAAACTTACCGCGGCGAACGCCATCAATAAAAAATGACCCAGATCCTTCACTGATACTATTGGTTCCCCACCTAATACCAATGTGATGCCAGTTATTCTGCAGGAGAGTGTTATTGTCAGACAGGAAAATAAGGTCGTCTGGATAGGTCCTGTCATTATTTAAGACGCTGGTGTCCACTGTCGACGGTGGCTGGTCCGCTGAGTGACTTAGCTGTAGCATTATCCTGAAACTGCTCGGCCGGCCGTCGGGATGCTTCATGGAGCCTGTGACTAGTGATACTGCATATGTCGAGGAAAGGTGAAAAATAGTTCCAGCCTTGAACTCCGTCTCGTTCTTGTCACATGTGTACTTTGGGTTAATGTAGAAGTCGAAAGTAAAAGCACCGGTCAGGGAGTAGTTTCCACTTGCGTAGGTGGCCTCGGAGCTGTAGGATGCTGTATTGGGGTACAAGAGAGCAGAGTCGCTAGGGACTGTGGATGCCGTAAAGAAGTTGAGGCAGTGATAATTGGTGTAGGCGTACTGCAGGTCGTCGTACTGTGCCCTATAAAACGGGAACAGAATCTGCCGGGTGACATTTTTCCTCAGGGTGTCGGCGGTAAACGTGAATGACGGCTCAAACCTGTATATTGTCTGTGTCTTGTACTTTCTGGAGGACAACGACTGAGAGCCTGCAGTGTCGAGGTACTGGCTCATCTGGGCAGAAATATCAGTTCCTGCTCGGGCGCCACTAACGGCATTCTGCAACATGGCATCGAGGCTATTCTCCTCGAAGTCGTTAGCATTAAAAGGAGAAAGTCGGGACGTTTCCCGCTCAGCCGGAGACCGGCGAGGGAAGACGTAGACTGAGCCTGTAGCCCCAGCAGAGCTAGAGGAGAATGTCCGTGTCGGATTCGTCTCTAGTGTAAACTGCTCGCTATCATGCTTGAAGACCTTAAATATAGCCATGACATTTTAGAAATCAAGTCGAATTCGGAACGTAATATCCTTCTCATCGTTCTTCTCGACAGGCCTCGAAAGCTTTGCAACCGCCAATAGGTTATCGTTGGCATCGTAGAGTCCGACAGACGTCACGAAGGAGAATGCCCGCTGCGTCTCCTCTTGCCCCTCGTCAATGACCACGATCCTATTGTTCGTATCGGTAAATGTGTTATTGCTGGAGTAGTTAAACTCGTCAGCTGTCGCCCGACAGAATATCAGGCTAGAGTTTATGTTAGTAATATTCTGGAAGGTCATCGCCGTCAGTGTTCCTGACTGGAATCGACATGATGCCATGTGATCCACGATATCATCTATGGAACCCGATGTCATAAAATCAGGAATGAATTTTGCATTTGGATTTCCTGATAAGCCGGATACTGTCTCACCGGTTGCTGGGGTGCCGCCTGGATTTCCTATCAATGTTTTACCTGCAGACACTCCCGCGATGGGTGCATTAGCGTTCATCGCATTAATAATCCCAGAAACATGCTGTGAGCCGGATATTATTTTCGCCATGTCTAAAACAACGGCACCGTAGTCATTAAACATCAAACCGACTGTCCTTGCCGTGTTGGCAGAGTCGACAATGTTGGAGACATTGCCCCCATAAGTCGTCAACTTATTAGCTGCAGAGCCGACATCAGTGTAAATAACAGATCCGGATAAGGAAGTCTCAGTTAGATTTTTACCATTCTCCGACTTATCAAGACGATATCCGCAGTTGAACGAATCACCCTTGGATGCTGACTGGTAGAACTTCATGGCGAAAGTCTCACGCTTGATCTGGTCACGGGAGAAGAGGCGCTTGACATTCAGGAACATTGCCTCATTAATTGAATCATTGAGGTCTGAGGAGGCGGTGCCGGTGTCTGTAGAGTTAAACGGCGCCACGAACTGAGCTCCGGCATCGCCAAGCAGCACCTGCGCGAACTGTCGATAGATGTCAATCTTCTCGCGCATCATCAGCGATGTGGAAGGAAACAGTAATTTGCCGGACGTGTCCTCACCTGTCTTAATAACCTGGACTGTATTACCTGAGACATACAGGCCGACACTGATATCCATAATTGGATTGGCCGTCTGGAGGGAGAAGTTCTGGTCGTAGACCGTCTGGTAGAGTGATGAGGTCACTCCGGGACCAACACCGCCGGTGACAAAGACCTGATACTTTCTACGAGTGTTAGAACCGGAGATATCCTCCTGAATAACATCGACGAGCTGGTTTAGGAATGACCTGGCAGTCTTAATGTCATTCGCGCTAATTTCTTTAAATGTGGCCATCTAATATCTCTCCGGTTAATCGCTACAGAGCCTTGCTCACGTTAACCTGGAACTCCTTGACAGCACCGCTTTGGATGCCTGTAATCTTGACAAATGTCCGGATTATATTCTTGTCCTGTGTTGTCCCAAATGTTGTGAACTGTGCGTTGGTAATCGCCTTGACCTGTGTTGTAAATGTCAGGATAGAGCCTCCGGCATCTGTCTCGCCGGCGTCCCTAGTGAGGAGATAGGTGGCACGCTGGCTGGCATCCACCGTATCGGGAGTGTTACCTTCCACCTGTAGGAACAGGTTGCTGAGCTCCACGATAAACGCCTGGTCTCGAAGCTCGACGTCAATCGACTCCTCGTTCTGTATGGTCTGGGTCAGGGTCAGCGTGGACGACTTGGACGTGTTACGACCCAGCGACAGCACATTACTAGTGAGGCTTGGTCCTGTAAGCTCCAGTGTTGGCAGCCTAAGCAGGTTTGGATTAGAGAGACTTACCAGTCTAAACTTCTGCCCCAGGTTACCGTTTGTCTGTGCCTCGAGGACGGGCGTGTTCTTCTCAATCTTTTCCTTTCCGACCGTCCGGCCGTACTTCTGGATTGTGAGGTAGTCCACCTCATCATCGCCAAGCGCAAACTTAACGATAGAAAAAGAGCCATCATTCCTAGAAAGGAACTGTCGACCGAGATCGGTCAAAACGGCGTCCACGATAATGTTATTAGTATCTCCCTGCAACCACCCCATTTAATTGTTCTCCTCAGACATTCGCAGATCGTTAATAATAATATCTAAATTTTGCGATTGCTGTAAATCTGTATTTATAAACTGGACCTTATACCTGCCGTCTCTCTTGTCAGTTGCAAGTAGTCCCAAGTTTTCTCCATCATCGTTAAAGACGTCCAAAAATTCCGGATCGAAATACACAGTCATCCTATCGTGACCCGAATCTTTAATAACGTCAACAAACGTGTCTTCCAATAAGTATAAGTTAGGATATGCTTTTGGGGCTCCTGACCTAGAAATAAGCCTTTTATTGAGCCTGTTTTTATAAGTATCGAACGAAATCTCAAACTGTGCAGATAAATTTGAGGTGTATCCGTGAGCGTCTATACAGCAGACAGCGTAGATAAACTTGCTCTCCTTCGTGAACTCCGAATCATCATAAAAAGTCTTAGGAGACTTCATCTCGTCGACCAAAAATTCAAATATGTCCTCCGCGGGGGGAGTAATAATTTCACTGTCGTCAAAATTATAAACCCTCAATAGCATAAATGGATCTTTAACGGTCTTCCTTCTAAATATTTGAAACTGTTTTATATCCTGTTGTGTGTTTACGGGAAAATTCCAAAATAAGCGAGGTAGGCGGTTCTGATAATCGTATATCACGTTAAAGTCAACCGGTGGGGGCGGCGGAACCTCCTCAATACAGTTAGTGACTGCTGTCCGAGGCGACGAAGCCACCATGAAAGTGGAGGCGGTAATCTCTTCTGAGTCATCTGCAGTTGATGCAAGCGTGACCAGTGACACCGTCCGAATGGAGTAAAAATACCTGGAGCCGTAGGCAACCTTTGTGTCCAGCACCGAGCCCACGGAAATATCGTTAACAAAAATAGTTTCCATCTGGTGTAATTGACCAGCCTCTGTCACCTCAAACTTCTCAATAGCATATCCTACCAGCTCAAATCGCCCATTAAAGTCGTCTGTCTCCAGTTCTGTCTCCATAATAGGCGTTGCCGCTGACTCATAATCAGAAAGTCTCAGGGCACCACCATCGCGACCAGCAATAGCGCGGGCCTGGAGACTCTCGGCGGTTTTAAGGTGAGGAGCAAAATCATCTGCTAGTAGGCCTATTGGAGAGTTAACGATGCCCCTTACCACATCCCCCATGACAGCACTGTTAACACGGGCATTCATCTTAATATTCTTAATCCTGTCAAATTTTCTTCGACGGCGGAGCTTTTGCTTCTCCTCATCAACGATACTGGCACCTAGTTTATCTAACCTAACTAGCGACTTGACAATAAACTCGGAATTAATATCATCTGGGGTCACATCATTAAGAGAACGCGCACCATCCAATAGCGATCCGACTGCCGATGATGCCCGCTTTTTGAGCGTGCTTATTTCGGCTCGAATCTGCTTCTTTCTTCTTCTATTTTGAACATTAGCAATTCTTGTGACTGAGCCTGATACGGCCGTGAACAGCTTATTGTCAATCTGACTGTCATAAAACTCTACGTTGATGTAATCATTTGCCGTAAAATCTCCCTCAAACATCATGCTACTGTAATATTTTTTAATAGAAAAATTTCGGGAAAAGGAACTTAGACTGTCCTGGTGCAAGAACTCATTAGGTGGCTTAGAATACTCATTGGATTTTACCGGCTTGAAAGTCAGTCTAATAAATCGCGGAGTGACGCGACTGACGTTATCGATGTATCGAGCATCAATTGACTCTGACTTCTTAAGCCTCAAAAAATCAGGTACCTCACCACTATCATTGGTCTGCTCATCAGTCGTGAAAAAATTATAGTGAAAATCAGCATCAAATGTGGTTACCTCACCAATATCAACAAAGACAGCAGCAGGGGATGGATATGACATTGGCATTTAATCGGCTCCTCCTCGAGGTACAGTGCTGACCAGCTCACCGTCCTTATTGCTTTCAAATTTAGTGTCAATATTAACAAAAATTTCGCTCAAAATATGATACCCATTATTAGTAGGACGTGACTTCATCATTAGGGCACCGTCAGGCATTTCCTTTAAATGTGTCTTAAATCCAGCAGAGTCAAGCATTTTTGATCCGCTCTGCGTTGCCCGGGTAGCCTCGACATCAATTTCAAACTCATCCAAGTCAACCGGAAGATGAAATATTCTCTCAAACAGTTTGGGTGTGACTAGTCTCTTTGCAGTCACGCCAGCACCTGTAAGGAGTGAATCAGGACTAAATGTCTTCACAAATGCCAGTGTGTCATCTGCTATCTCTAAATTTGCATTGCGGGTTAGTGAGCCCAGGCCGGATGACACATTCTTTTCAGCAGCGCTGGCGATCCAGGAGTCCTTATTTCCCATCTTATTAAATGCCTTAGCGATCTCGTCGCTCGACTGCTTGAGCTGGTCTACTGTAATGGGCCGGCCGGCGACATTTTTAACCCTTGTCAGGAGCAGCTTCATAAATTGAGCCCTGTCCTTCTCGTCTGCCTTCATCTCCGCCATCGTATTATTTATTAAAAACGAAGACTCCCTAAAGTCCATATCAGTTAAAAGCCTCAGGTAAACTCCTAAAAAATAACTAGTGATGTGATTGTTAAACATCTGATGTTTTTCTGTCGTGGTAAGCATGTCATACTCAGGGCCCTCACCAATCGTGTGAATGGTGTCATAGGCATCGCCGCTAATTCCGAGGTTGTTTCCTCCGCCCCACTTAAAATCCTCATCGACCTGAATATCGATAGTTCTAACATCGCCAGCCGCACTGTAGCTGTTAGAGGTGCCATACAACCGCGTCCTTCTCCTGAGCCTGTTTCTCTTAACGTCAGTAAACCTAGACAGCTCAAATAAAAAGCTCATTGGCTTAAAGACTATATCGTCAAATTCCACGTCCCGCCTAAAGACATTGATGTTTATTATATCCACCTCTTTCTCGGGACCTGGTGAGTCCTCACCTAAAATTTCAAGACTCTTTAGTGATGCCTTCATTCCGCTAGGAATTCCAACAGTAACTAGCTTAAGATTAGATGCTGCATCACCCCCCTTAAACCTAGGCTCCCTTAACATGGCCATCAACATATTCTTAGATGCAGAGGATATTAGATTTTGATCGCTAAAAGCCGACACATTACGTCGTTTTCCCTGAAGCGTCTTTTGAACCTCCAGGCCCTCCCGGATTGATAGGGCAATCTGTGCTGGATTTAATGTTGCAAAAATATCCCTTGAGTCCACCCTTCTTTGAAAGCCTCTAATTCTGTCCATATTACTTGCAAATCCTCCACTAGCGTTACGTTTTGCGCGCCCTTTCTCGTCTCTTTGTAAAGCCAATAACTCCTGCAGCGGTTTCGCCTCACTCACAACAAAACTAAAATATGTGAATATGAAGTTTATCATAGATACTATCAGGTTTTCCTCGGCCTCGAGGGCGCTTCGTATTGCCTGTATTTCGTGTATCCTTCTATTAATTGCTGTTGCGCCGGTGTTTGCCCCTTCCGCTAGCTTATCTAAAGCATCCTGCTGTTCTTCACCAATTTTAATACCAGGCCGCTGCACAAGGCTATTAAAATCCTTCTCTAGGAGGGTCGCCACATCGGACGCAGCATGGCCGCTCGTGACTAGGAGGCCGGAGGTCATTGCTGAGCCTAAAGTTCCATCATATTTAACCCGAAATCTCCTGTTTGTATTAATAACTGTCTGCGTTATGTACCTGCCCCCGGCCGAGCGTAGGTCGGTCGGATCAGGGACTTGTTCCGTTGTCTTTGTGGTGATTGTTTCCATTGACTGCAGCGATATGCCTGTCAGCATAGCGAAAGATGAATAAGCCTCATAGACAATTGCGACCAGGACAGCGGGTGGGATAAGGCTAAACCTTGTCCTGCGATTTGAATCTATATAATAATTCTCAGCCGGTTGTCCACTAAATCCTATATTCGCTGCAGCGACCTGCTTATTTAAAAATGAGTTTATTGACTGGAGTGGCAGTTCCGAATTTCCTATGTCCTCCAGCGATGCCCTAAGCTCAGCCTCACTAATGACATCCACACCTCCAAAATGTCCGCTGACAAAATCAGTTGTAGTCATCTCTGACATTTTACCGGTGCCGAGAAGAGCGGCGACACTTCCGACAATGGCATCTATTATGTCAGCAATAGCACCAGGATCAACGTGATCAGTAAAGGAGAAGCTATTATTTATGCCTGAGCCTTTGTATTTTTTTATCTTAAGTGCTGGAAGATCACTGACATGCCTGACATTGACCAGGGTAATATTCGAGTATGCGACTGATGTATTCTTTGTTCGAATACCGCTGGTGTTGGCATAGATGCCTGCCAGAATAGTGTACTGGTAAAGGAGCATTTTTAGCTCAATATTTGTCTCGCCAAGCGCCATGAGTGCCAGCTGTGCCTCTTCCTTATTGCACTTCCATGCTGACTTTCCCTGGTTAGATGTCAAAAACACCTTAAAATCTTCAGCTATTTCATCAAACAAATTATGTGATGAGGGCCGTCGGGCCCTGGTACTCCAGGTCCCCCGTAATGATAATATATTATCTGCAATTACGGCTTCAGCTTGTCTTCCCGAAAAGGCCACATTCTTAATAAACGCAATAAATGGAGCGGGATTAAACTCAGTCTGGCCCTGGAGTATGGCATCAATAAAAAATTCAGTGCCTGATACGAAACCATCGTCGATGTCTGTTGTTAGCGGTGACTCAAAAGGAAGGACTGTATTACCTGCACGGTCTGAAATATTCATCAATGACATTAGCGCACGAACGCTACCTAGCGGCGCATCCGTAACAGTATCACCAGAAACACCACAAATATTATCAAAAATATTACCTTGATTTTTCGAACCCCAATGGCTCAGCATGCCCCTCGTTCGAACGTTGCCTAAGCCTGATGATATAATCATCTCCTTGGAAATGAGGTTCAATAAAAATTTAATCTTATTAGGTACACTATCGAAGACATTCTCGCTAGCAATATCCTGAAAGAAGCGAAGGGCAATTCGATGATATTGAACGCCGCTCAGCTGTGAGTCTCCTCCAAGTTTTCTTAGATTATCCATAATCATCGGCTCTTGCTTGGGATCAAAGATAGTCTTAGACAGCTCGAACTGGTCGTCGTCGTCGACCCTGTCAGGATTAATAATTCCCAGAAGCGACGGAGAATAGTTGCCTAAAATTACCGACAGGTCTTGCACTATCTGCATTAGCACCTTGGTGTTCGAGAACTGGTTTATATTATCACGACTAAATCCCAGTTCCTCCAAAATATCCTGATATGTGTTAACCTCGAACGAGTCACCTGTCTTTGTAGCGAGTGCAGCCATAATCTTATTTTGGCTCTTTCGCAGGTTAAGGGCGTCCTTTGCAGTCTCGAGATTAACAAACAATGATGAAAGGGCCCTGATGTCAGCAATGGCGTCTTTTATCTTGACATCATAATCAGCCTCAATCTTATCGACTATCTTAGCTGCATCTTCGTCATCTCGAAGGGCGCTAATAAGCTTTTTAAGGTTTGAATCCCTCAGCCTTGCCAAGTCAAACATAACCATAAGTTTTTCACCTACTGGCAGTATCTTTCTTGTTCTTGACCAGTCCCTGGTACTAGCCTGACGCTTATAGGCCGGAAGAAAATCAGTAACACACAGTATTTCAGGTCGATTATCAGCAAAACCTCGAAGCTTGACGGGGTTGTAATTTGATGGCAGTGTCTGGGTGGAGACTGGCATCTTCTCATCAAACTGCTCAGATGTCGGAACTGGAGGTTTGGGTGGTGCCTTAAAAGCAGGCGGTGGCGGTGGCTTGGGAGACGGATACTTCTTAGTCTTCTCAACAGGAGGCTTATATCGCGGTGGCGGATCAGGCTGTCTTTTCCGCTGCAGCTTTCCTGAGGTTTTGTACTGCTTTTTCTTCGACTGCTTCTGGTTCTGTTTTTGCCTACCTCGTCGCGACTTACCTGTAGGCTGTTGTGAGAGGCCGCTAAAATTACGACCGCCGGGAGACTTTCCACGTGCCATTTTAAACCACCACCCTATTAGAATTGAATGTCCTAGATGCCGAATAGTTACAGTACACCATCCTGACCCTGTAATATATCTGCTGATCGTGATCGTCCAGCTCGTCATAAAACTTAAAACTGTTAATATTGGGATCGTTGTGGGCCACACCAATAAATTCCACGCCGTCCATTTTAACAGCCTGGACTATGAAAAAATCTATCAGATCGGCATCACCGGACACCTTCCACCTTATCTCCACGGTGTCCCGATCTAGCTTGCTGGCCTTGAGTGTGGTCACTGTCGGCTTTGCCGGAGGCACATCAACTTTTAAATAGATAGGTGAGCCGACAGCACCCTGCTCGAAGGCGTTCTTTGCAGTAATACGACTTGACCTTCCGCGGCCGGGGAGGGTTCCAGTGGAAAGCACCATCGGGCTCTTAAACTTGCTTGGTCGAAATGTGTACTGTTTTCCGGTCAGTGGGTCTGTCTTTGTAGTCTCATAATTTTGGTATAGTGTCTCTGGGCTTCTTAGTTGTGGAATTATCGTATAGCGATAACTGTGCCCCCTACTAAGAGGAGGGGCGCCAACTAATTGTGCGGCATGGGAGTCTGAAAAAGCACCTGCCACGAAGAGGCCAAGGTTACTCAAGTGACCGGTAGTAAGGTCAGTCCTCAGTATAGTGTGAGTCACAAGCTGCTCAAGTTCCTCCCGATTAGCAGTCACAAGATCACTGTACTGACCCAGTAAATCCTGCTCCTCCAGGGCACTCTTTATAATGTCCTCCTCACCTGGTACTATTCTAGTCTTTATATTAAAAGTAATATCATAAGCGCCACCTGAACCCGTCTCTAGCGTTACAGCTGATGCCTTGGACTCCACCACATCTACCTTAATAGCGTTATACTCTATAAGGGAATTAGATGTCGCGTAGTCTTCATCACCGTCCTCATAGATTAGAACTGCCGCGAACTCATAAATGTGATCCTCCTTGGTATCTGTAGAAACGAACTCTATGATACCATCAGGATCTCCAATAAGTCGCACAGGATCCGGGTCATTTATAATTACATAAGCCTGTTCACGTAGTGTCATGTCCCTTCTAAGCACCTTTACAGCAACAGGCTCGACTGGCATATCGCTAACACGGACATCAATCCCTGTACGACCTATAGTTGTTGTCAAAGAGAGGTTATTTATTCGCCTTGCGACCTTTGCATTTTTAATTGGAATGCCTCGGGCTACGGCAGAGCGAAATTTAATGCCAATTTCCCCGGTAGGCCCGATAGGAACCGCCCTGTAAATATAAGTCTTGGAATTATCAATCCTGTCTATAAACTTCTTAACATTATCGCTCTTGGATATCTTTAGCAAGCCTATTCTCTCATATCGCGCATATTTGAGATTTTCCACGGCGCGATCGATCTTCTTCCTATAGAGTGCCATATGTGTAGCCACAGGGTCTCGTTGGCGAACCTCTAAGACATTCCTGCCATGCCTTCGATAGGGAGAGAAAAGTATCCTTGGAGACCTACGGGGGGTGTTAAGAGCAGCCATCTGACGCGCGTGATCCACTCTCCTGACGGTGCTGTATAGGATCTTTTTTCGATTATTTCTAACGTCTATCTTTATGTAAAATCTAGACTTTCCCTTGAGCCGCTTACTGCTTATCCAGAACCTTTTCCTGGCGTTGACATCGGGCACCGGGAGTATTCTCACGACAGGTATGAGGCTATCTTCAGAAAACCTTGGATTCCTTATAACGCTATTTCTCTGAAACTCACCACCAACTAGGAGCGGCTTAATTGCTGCCGACGACGCCTTAATTCTGGGATGGGCCCGCATAGTAATACCGCCAATAGCCTTCTGTGTTGACTGAATCCTCTTTCTTTTCCTATAGACGGACGCGGGATCTATACCTGCATTCATAACGAGGCTGACAGACGCGGCACGAGATGTCCTCTTAGTCGGTGCCCTATATCCCTTCTTTTGAACCTTAAGCAGCGGAACTCGCTGGTTAGATCGCTTAATATCACGAAGGGACATAAGCACCACTCGTCGGCGGGCCCTCATTAGCAACATGGCCCTGACACGATTAAGATCCTTGATCTTCTTGGCCAGCTCATTATCGTAATATGCCGTAAAGTCAAGCTTCGTCCGATAGACAGAGCTCCTTTTCCTTTTTCTCCTCATGTCCTTTCTAAATGAACTTCGCATCTGAAGATTTCTTATCAGCTGTTGCGGCTTATTTTTCCTAGGACGTCGTACTTTTTTTGACGCGGACTGCCCGACTCGCTGTGAACCCTTTAGCATCGACCTGACCTTGGTTGAATTATCACGGCCGGCAGATTGCATTAAAAGACTCGGCTCCCTAGGCGGTCGCTCCAAGTAGATGGAGATGTCGGCATAGATGACATCATTCTTCATGGCCGTGATCTGGTCAATGTCTACATTGATCTCATATCGATACCACTCAGTACCCCCGGAGCTGTAACTAAACTTTCGCAAAGAGGCAAAATCCCTCTTTACTCTAATAATATTAGGATTAAATCTTTTGACTACTCTAGGCATTATTCAAACACCAACGTAAAGAGGTTAACGAAGGTAGGACTTTGTTGATCATCCATAAATATTTTTCCAACAAAAAAAATACGCTTCTCTGGAAAATCAGCATCGTCAGTTAAGAAACTTCCAAAATCAATAACATCCAATTTTTTTAAACTATCTGGACCCTGTTCAAAAAACTGAACAAACATAGAATTAGATTTAGAGGTGGGGCCGAATCGAATAATTTTACTGGGCTTTCCGACAAGGTCAGCCTGCAGGTCGTCATATGAAAAGAATGGATGTTGGCCCAGTCTCGGATAATCACCAATTGGATGCATAAGATCTGGATTGCTAGGTGGGGGCATATTCACTGGAGGTAAGTGTTGATAGTTAGGCAAGTGCGCCAGCCTCTTATCCTGATAAAATGCCTCTGCATCATCTATATCGATATTCTTAACACCTGCTCTTTCAATTGGAGCATTATCGGTTAATTCAAACGCTATCTGATTCTGGCTTATCTCAAAAGTATTAGTATCACTAAATATGTCAGTAGTACCAATAGAATAAAGGTTCTTAAAGTTGTCTAATGAAGAAATAAGGAGATTAGAGGTCAGGCTCGCAAATTGAGTACCAGTCACGACCTGTAAATACTTTGAAGTGCTGCCTGATAGGATCTTGCCGGATAGAATACCAAGATCGCCGGCAGGAAATGGCATTAGCCGCCCAGAGTCATCAGCTTCAAATGTAATGGAATCCTGTGGTAGGTGACATGCCTCAAAATAGATACGCTTACTTGCATCATCAGCCTCACCCATCGAACTGGATGCCTGATAGAAACTTGATGCATCGCTAAATGTAGCAAACTCAATGCGCAGCTCACCCTCTGCCATCTGTCGACGACCCTCTAGGGTCAGGATGGTATCCATTATTCGTGTCTTATTATTGAGTATTCCAGCCATGCCATTTATCCGTTAACTATTAATCCGTGTTGTCATTGAACAGTAAACTATTGTCACCAACTGGACTGGATATTTCCCGCTCAGTCCCTGACCAATAATTAGCAGCGCTCTTATCCTTTCTAGTCCCTATTAAAAGCACGTTGTACTTACCTGCGGTATTACACCTGACAGTCAACACCTTTTGATCCTCACTGACCTCTGCATATCCAATACCAAAGTGGCCCACAGGGGTGACCCAGGCCATATCATCACAATTTAAAAATGAGTAATAATCCGGGAGATCAACCTCTAAACTATCACCCTTAATATCGACCTGCCACCTATAAATATTGTCCCCAGCAGTAGGCGACTCAACAAATGAGTGCCAAAGGGTATGGGTCTCAGCCTTACTCGGATCAGGATGGACAATCTTAAACGACCCACCAGCCTTAGATATGCTGCCAAAAAATTCAGTGTCGCCGGCACCGTCTATCCTAAGTCGCTCAGCACAGTTACCTGAGGTGCCGTCCCTGGCCTGAATTGTAAAGGCACTTCCCTGCGCACCGGCGGCTGTATCTGCCACACAGTTAAGCGTAACGTATCGATTACGACTGTTAGGGTGATTTCCCTGCATAATCTTAATACCGGCTGAGTAATCATCACCGATGGCGGCACCATACTGGGAGACTGACAGGGCGCAGGATGACACTGTAGCGGCTGCGTAGGCGGCGCTGGTGCCACTGGCCAGGAGGACGGGATACTGGTCAATAGGGCGGATGGTGACCTCCGGACTGCTGCCATTCACCGTCTTAATAGAGAATAGGTCATCCCAATCAGACGGAGTATTGTCCATTCCCACCTTCCAGTTCACCACCGTATTATAAAAATTGATCGACACTTCATCACCGTCGTCGCCGGTCATCTGAAGTATGCAGTGGTCGTCGCCCTCTATTTTTAGCTGTGGGTATCCGGTGCTGTATATGTAGGTTCCGCCGGCTGCGGCGTTACCGCCCAGGTTGGCTGCGGCATCGGCAGAGTTAATGCCCACAGTCCCGTCTGTCCCAAGATAAAGCTGGCGATCTGTAGCTGCGGCATTATAGTCGGCCCTTAGCAGGACTGGGGAATCATACGATCCAATAGTGGCGTATGTGGTGTTGCCATTATCGACAAACAGCCCACCAGACACAGGACCAAAAAAGTAGTTGGGACGATCTGTATAGAAGTGTGACCAGCTGGAGTTATTAGCTCCCATGGTAGTATACCCCTCTGTGCTGTAGACACGTAAGCTGGCGCAGGTGGACGTCTCAAAAGTGCCTAGGCTCACCTCATTGGCGCTAGGGGCGGTCTGGGATGCCGAGGCTAGGTTTAGCGTACCTGTCATGAAAGATCCGCTGACGTTTATGTTTCCCACCACCGTGACATCTCCCATCACGGTCATGTTGCTGGCATTTGCCCCTGTTCCCACCTTCATATCAGAAGGACAGGCGACTAAAATGATATTACCATTGCTGTCAATCTTTTTCAGGAATGACATGTGCTTTGTGTCTTGATTCGTTATTGATGCCATGATTAAATACTCACAACACTGGTGCCCTGGGTGGCATCCATAATTGGAGGACGATTATTGGCAATACCATCAAAGTAGGGTAATGATGATGTGGCGTACGGGCTCAGGTTGGAGGATGCGGTCTGGTACCGATCCTGCTTTTTAAGTCGATTGCCAGCAGAGTCCACAAAGCGAATGGTGACAACTGGAGCAGAACGAGCCAGGCGGCCGTTACGACGACTCAGGATCCTGCTATCCAGGCCCTGTTCCAGCATATCACGAAGCTGTCCGTACTGTGAACCTCGGAAATAGTTCATTGGACCCTGTTCAACCGTGTTATAAATGCCATATTTAAAACCTCGAATGGGCCCGTTGGAGTCAACAGCCATGCCGCTCGCGGTCCTGGCTCCGCCTTTGCCATCCCCGATCCTTCGACCCTGGACCCATCCATAGCCAGCGTCTCCTATTCCAAATATAAATGTAAGTAAGGATCGCTTGGCTGCACGGCTGGTGGTGGTGACACCACCGCCCTCAGGCTTGCCTGTCAGGAAAGTGCCGCCGCTACCATTAGTCCTAAGATTCCATGGCCATGTGACATCGATGCTCTTACGCGAGCTGTCACCGAACCGTGAGGTCCCGATCCGGACATCCCAGCCCAAGGCCTGGAATATACGCCCCTGCCACGGTGGCAGCGGGTCAGCGACACGACGGGAGAGTCCTAAAAACCTGGGCTCGAATGGAAAGACAGCCCACCATCCCTTAAACTCACCAGCGCCATAGGTCCCTCCTGAATGGAGATTTAATAGCAACTGGTAGCCATTAGGCTCTGTTGTCTGGCCCAAATAGTTACCCGTGTACGGATACAGTCCAACAGCCCGTATCATATCCACGGCAGCAGGAACGTAACAATCATAGAAGTTAGCATCAGATGTGCAGCGAATATTGCGAAACTGACTGGATGGACGAATGCGCATATCTGCGACGGTCCCAGATACAATTCCATCACACGCGGCAATTGTAAAATGGTACTGGCCCGCGTCCCACCTCATCGTCGCTGAAGAGCCTAGGCGACGACGCAGAAGCGACGATGAGTATATCAGGACGTGACCATCACCGGCGCTGCCTGAAACAATCCTGCGCTGGATTCCGATATCCTGTGCCAGGAAACTGCCGCTGTACTGCGACCTGAACTCTGTCTCAAACTGATCAAGTGGAGGACCATGGAATCCGACCAGCTCGTGGACGGCGTCGGACGTCAGGTGCTGGTTGAGTCCCGGGTGGTGCTCCTTGTTCTCGGCAACCTCGGAGCCGTAGATTGTCAGCCGGGACGGGCCGGGAGCTAATTCAATCCAGTGCTCCTTTTTCCCCGTAGGCCCTGGGTCGGGATTGTAGTAGTTCCAGCTTGGGGGTACCTGCCAGCCAAATATTAGGCTGTCAGATGGCTTTAGTAAATAGGGCGAATTTACCACCTGTGTGGCCTTAACAGGTGGGCCGAAGGCTTCGGTGGAGGTGAGGTCTGTTATCACCCTATAGCCGGGGTGTGCCGGGCCCTGGCCAGGTGCGCCCCGGACGAGGTCACGGCCAGTGTTCATTGTAAATAAATTTCGGCCATGGGATTCCCAGTTCATCCGCTGAAGTCTGGCGCTCCCCCCTATGTTAGACCTCAGTGGATAGCCACCCTCATTCCTGCCACAGACCTTCATGGTTCCAGACATGATAAAGCGTCCTTCAAACATGGGGTTGACATTATTATAAGTTGGGAGAGTCCCTACATTAAGTTCACGGCCGTGTCTCTGGCCCTCTGGTGAGTAGCCACCGACTCCCTCAAAGTACTCTTTGAAGCTCCGGACAGTGGCAGTGTCGCTGGGGACGACATCGTCTAGCGTCGGCCAGGTGACAGTCTGTGGATACACGTGTATCTGCCCATACGTGACAAGGTCGCGTGTGGTATCAACGTAGTGGCCTCCCGTGACGGTGGGCAGAGTTTCCGTGAAGCTATACTGCTCAGTAATTGTATTGGGATCCGCGGCCGTCGTGTAAGGAGATGTCAGTGTCACGGAGCCCTTAAATGGGCCGCGCTGGTTGAGTATGAAAAAAGACGAAATTGACGGGCCGTCGTTCGAGCCTATGCTCACGTACCCCCCGTTGCCGGCATTCTCGTTGGCATCCCAATAGAACATGTCGGTAAATCCGTGGTTTCTGCACTCGTATGAGGCACTAAACTCATAGACAAATTTCTCGGCGACAAATGGTCGGTCCAGGACGCCTGAGAGCGGCCAAGCACAGGATGATGTGGCATGATAACGGGCCGATGACGGAAAGCCGTATGTCGACACAGGCAATCCCATGGCTGCCAGGAATCCCTTCTCCGCGACGATGGAGTCCTGCGTCGGCCCAAATCCCAGGCAGTTATTCTCAAGCATGGACCGGACGTCAGCCTCAGGGGGCTCGAATGAATTAAAGAATCCCTCCCCAGTAGGCACCCACTTCCTAAGGCCGTGATCGAAGTATGACATCAAGTGTGGCCGCGGGGTGCCACTCGATGGATAGAACCCAAAGGCGGATGACACATTAGCCGTCAGGTCGAACACTATCTTGGTCTTGGCGCCGAGCGGCTGTGAGAACCCAGGACCGACGTCCTGGATCCTGGACCCTGTCATGTAGAACGGATCGACCCGGGCATCCTTGCTAATGACGTAGAGCCCGTCCTCCTTGAACGGGGCGAAGTCCTCCCCCGGCGTCAGGTGGATGTTGGCATCGGCGACACCCTTCCGGACGATGCCAGTGGCTGTGAGCGTGGAATTAGTGTTGGGCGTGGCGACCGACTGGCTCATATAGGCATAGCCGACGGAGCCTGACAGTATCTGGATCCCTAGGGGCAGTGACAGGGTGACGTCGGAGCCGGAGGCGAAGACGATTGTGTTGCGGTCGTCGAAGCTAGTGGCGTAGCGGCCGAGGCGGGTGGTGTCGCCCATCCTTGAGACTGTCGGGTAGGAGCCGGTGGCGCAGTCCAGGGCCCGGAGGATTGTCCGGGGTGGGTTGTTGAGGATGCCGGATATTGAGTTATCACCAAGCAATGTCATGTCATAGACAGCCTTGACCTCTGTAACACTTAGCTCAGTCGACCAGGCGGCGAACTCAGCCATCTGACCATCCAACTCCTGAGTACCTGCATAAGCAGTCCCAAGGTATAGCTTATCGAGATAGTCAGGCTGCATGCCTACGTATGTGCCGAGTGATGATGCTGTCGTGGACATTGCCTGACCATTAATATAGACAGCCATTCCGGCCGTGGGAGATGAACCTCCTCGACCGTCGTAGGTAAAGGCTAAATGTGTCCAAGTCGCAGTCTGAATTTGACCTGTACCGCTTGGACCGACATTAGCAGAAGTTACTCTAACATATACATTGCCTGCATTTGAATCTCCAAGAACAAATCTAATTTCACCAGATGATGTTAGAAGTGCAGTATACTCGTACCACGGGGTAGCCTGCGCACGTTTTGTAAAAAAGTAATTCGAAGTGGTAGCATCATCTAATTTAACCCACAGTGAAATCGAGAAAGGTCGATCGCTTGTAGCTGTTGGTGTACCGCCATCTGCTAGCGATGTGAAACAGAATAGACCTGATGAATTGGTCACATAGCCGTCTTGGTTCGCGATAGAGGAGTATGTGACCGACCTATATATTTTGTTTCCAGGTGGAAGCGTAAATTGCTGCGTCGTTGGGGTTGGGGAACCTACATAAGCTGGTGTAGTACCCGCTATTTCTGTCCTATCAGTGGGTTCAGACGGCGACATCTGCAACCAGAGAACAAGGCTATCTTGGGCATTGTACCCTTTAAAATGTTGCAGTAGATTATAATATCCAGCCTTAAGTACCTTCGCCATTACTTCTTCCATCCCCCGAATGCCAGGGAGTCCGTCCCCAGCGGGTTATTATCGTAGACGAACCCGGCAGTCGAGCTGACCTGGTTGGACCTCAGCATCATCTGTGAAGAGCCTGACATTGCCGTAAGGGCGGCAAACATGTCTTGAGTCAGGGAATCGCTAACATAATCAGGCGAGTCGTAGACCATTCGATACTGCTGTGTCTTGTCATCGAATGGGTGCAACCGGGGCTCAGTAGCTGAAATGACACCAGGAAGGACAATTCCCGAGCTTGGTGTGTCACCAAAATACTCCGGAAAGTCAATGAAGGGCTTTGTCTCAACCGGAGGACGATAGTCGTATACCTGGACTATCTGTGATGCCTTGCGACGCTCGTCCATATTTCCATCCAGGAACTCGCCCTTAATGGCATGTGCCGGATCAGCACCCTCCAGGGTGGTCATTGAGACGGCGCTCCTGATGACAAGTGGCTCGATAGCACCATCCAGCTGGTAGGGATCTGTCAGGGAAGCATTTGCCAGGATACGTGGATATAGCTGACTAGGGGAAGCACTGCTACTGATGAACTCGACAGGTTGAAACTTTTCCAGGTCCTGGAATGGAACAACAGACTTAAAGGCCTTGGGCTGTCCAAAAACAGTGCTGTTATTACCGCTATCAGGCGTAAACTGCCTGTCAGGTGACATCTTTGGAGACATACCCATGTAGAGCTCGCGCTCGGTACGAATGGAGATTCCCTGCCTAAACTGATCGTAACTGTTGGTATTTATACCGCCGCTTACCGGCTGCTGTTGGTACCTATCGTACGGTGCCTCGTCGAATGGTGTAATTGGCACTAGAACCTCCTAATCTTACCCACGAACTGCTGTAGCCTGATTATTCCCTTGAGATTGGGACGATTATTCTCCCCCAGGTACATGTCGCTATAGTAATACTCAACCTTGGGGCGTTCCAACATGTGTGACTCCACGACAAAGTTACTTCCAAGATAATTGGTCTTTCGGGGTATTAGCTGGACCAGTATGGAGCCAATTGTCGTATCGAACCACTTGAAGAACTCAAAAAATCCCTTTAGGTTCATCTTATCGGTTAATCGATTAAAGTAAATATCACGCATATTTTCTAACTCAGGATAGTCAGGCGAGAAAAGCAGTCCAGGACTTCCAATTGCGTCATTCATACTGGACAGGGTGGCAAACATTGTCATGATGTCCTCATTCAAGGCATCGACTACCGAGAATTCTATTGAGAATCGAGTGTCATCAGTGGGCTGCTCCGACCTCCTAATCTCATATGCTGGTGCCACCTGGGCATATGGAAACTCCTCCAACAGGGAAGAGTCGAGGAACCCCCTCGGCCTAACCTTCTCGGTCGTGGAGGCCTCGTCGAAACGTGGTGATATAAGGCTAAAGTAGAATGTCTCGGGCTTAATAACACCCCTGCTAGGCTCGAATCCTGTCCCAGACATCTGGTAGACAGTATCAGGGCGAGTGGGTGACGACTCCGTTGACATTCTCCACGGGAAACCGGCAGTTCCTGACGCGACGCGGTGTTGTGTATAGTCAAATAGTGTGATGCCTCCGACACCGTTAGACTGGGTCTCGATCTGATCTGCTGACACGTCAAGCCGAAGCTTTCCGAAGGAACCTGTAGGCATGGTAACAAAGTTAAACTTGACCAGTGGATCCTGGACACCCAGGGACTTAAAGTTACGAACGTGTTCAAGCCACTCCACTTTCTGGAGACCTCGGGACCAGAACCTCATCTGCCCGACTCGTCCATCAAAATATGTGGACCTGGCTGCAGCATTGACACCCGATGTATTTAGGTACAGGGTATCATCAACAGCAAGTGACTGGGAACCTATGCAGATAAAACTGCCCGATTTATTATAGGTACCGACATTCGTAGCATTAAAGACATTAAATCCCATATTAGAAATGGAGAACGAGCTGGTGACATATGTCTCCTCTATCGTGCCAAAATTTTGACGGGCGCACCTGATGAAGTAGGACGAGGAGATGCCATTTCGCTCTATGGGAAGTAACTGCGAATCATCTGACCTAATGCGTCCAAATGAAATATTCCACGCATTGCCATCGAATAGGTTAGGACCGTCCAGGACCAGCTCCTGCGTTTCAGGAAACTCATCGTAAGTGTATGCAAATGGCCTGACGAATAGCTTAACCTTGTTCGTACCAGAAACCGCAACGAGGTTAGACAGGACGCCGTGATTCTGGGACGTCTTACTTCCCATTCCACCTGTCACATGAAGCCTGACCAGTGATTGACTGCTGTGATAGGAGCCTGACAGTAGGAATGGAAACCTGTAGATCCCCTCGTATGTGAACGAGCCGGATGTGAACAGGCCGTCGTCAGGATCGTTAGAGGTGCCGTGGACATTCATGGGTGACTGGTTGACGAATGTCCCCTGTGGTTCTGGGTAGCCTACTTCGTTCCTGGCACCTGACAGGAATGGACTCATCAGGAATGGCTTATTATTTGGAATTCCCTGGGCATTGGTGGTAGATGTCACACCAGCCAGCGAGCCAGAAAAATCCAGCAGGGAAGATACCTCTGACTTGTTCTGCCTAGAGACCTTAAGGGCACCCTTTGTCGGGCCACCAAACTCCCTGATTCGAAAGTTATTATCTGGATTAATACCGACTGCGCGGATTATTGACTTGACTGAATGGATGGTTCCCTTGGAGTCGATTATGTCTCGAATATTAATGAGAATCCGGCGCCAGATCTCGTTCTGTACGAACTTGAGACCGTGCTGTTGAGCACCAGCGGTGGTGAGCAGGTCATCACCGTCGTAGAACTGTCGAAATGACGCGTCGGAGAATATTGAGGGAAGCTCCATACCGTAGTAGCTTGCCAGGAACTCCAAGAACTGGTCTGGTATATTCTCATTCTTGTCATAGTCGATATGCAAAAGCCTGCCGAAAGAGTCCAGGATTATTTTCAGCTCGTCCAACTCCTTAGCCCAAGTATAAAGGAATGCCGACATGACCTGCGCGGTGCCTAACTTTCCGCTGCCAGGTATGCTGGTTCCAGTAAAACTCTCGACTATAGTTCCCTCCTCGTTCTCAAAACCCTCATATGCCTCTCCCTCCAGGAAGTAGTGCTGCGGCACTAATCTGGTGATCAAGTTTGGGTTGTGATCATCATACCTGCTGGCGCTGGTGAGCAGGTCAGAGTTTATGGTTGCTAGAGGGGTGTAGGTAGGAAATAGGATGGGATTCCTGGCCTCTAACTCGTAAGTTATGGGATTGGCCAAACCAGCTGCTTCCCTAGAAGAAGTCGTAAAGTTAGCTATTGTTCCGTGTAGAGAGTTTCCAGAGCTGTCCAAGACTATATTATTGGAAGTGTAAGATCCAGAGGGCTCATTAAATTTGTAGTATAGCTTCAGCTCTTCTGACGCAAATATTCCCTTTTGTGCGAACTGAAGTATATCATCCCTGCCCCGTGCTGTGTGGAAAATTCGTAATTCGTCAAGCGCACCAGAAAAAGTTTGCGCAGGCACAAAACTAATGGCCCCAGGTGCCACCCTATTGTGTATAGTTCCGGACCCTATCATGAATGGCGCATTGTCGATATCAAATTTATCAAACGTGACATTAGCGCTCGAAGAACTGATAATATCATCGTCCAGATAAAGCTCCAAGGTATCACTCGCTGCATTTCTGTTTAAAATAGCTGTTACGTGCTTAAAGGCTCCTTTGTTGAGCATCATACTAGTCGTTGCCTGCTGCGATCCTGACGACACAGCAAAATACAGGGACGCAGACGTCGTTGAAGAAGACTCAGACAGGAATAACGAAAAGCCAGTATTTCCATCCTGGACTTTTTGATAGATAACCTGATTCGTGTTGGTTACGGCAGGGAGAAATATGTGCGACTCGATAGAAAGCGACTTGTAGTCTGGATTGAGGACACTTTTACCACTCTTATCCTTGGACAGTTCCGGAAAAAGACTACCAGCTGCATCGACTAGGGAAACATGGGTGCCGACTCCCGCCCCGGTAACAGACACCTCAGAAGATCCACTAAAGTATAGAAAGCCACGACTGGTAGGAAACAATCCGAGGACATAGTTCTCGAATCCAGTCAGTTTATCCAAAAATTCATTGTACTCATTATTGGTGCCATCAAATGGAAACTCATTAATAACCCTGTCAAATGCGACATTGACATTAACCTGAGCCGAGGAGAAAAAGGAGTGATTCGCAAACAGGGAAAAGTCAACGTTAACCTGCTGGGATGACTTTAGGCCTGATCCGGGTCCATCGTACCTAAATGAAGACGTGGAAGTAATCTCTAGGCCGGCGAGGTCGGATGAAGTCTTATTAGAAACTTCTCCACCCCTTTCGACTAGATTTCTAACGAACTCCGATGAGAATGGGCCGGACCTGCTCATTACACATCTACCCTAAAGAATATTCCAACATCATCAATTACCTGTGTCATGCCCCTATCATTTATCTGGAACTCCACCTTATAGGATCGGCCGATGGACAGGTCACTCATGTAAAAATCAAAATACATGCCCTTGGAGTCTGTAGAGAGCTTGGTCGCAGACTTTCCAGTTCCAGAGGACGTGTCGAATGGGATTACAATATCTCCGGTGTTATTATCGAGTATGCGATAGTACATGTTATCAAGAATGAGACTGGGTCGAATAATGGGTAACTTAGAAGTAATAGGGCTGTAATCTATATCATCAACAAAGATCCTGAACCTGACCTTCTCGCCTGTCTTATAGGTGGGCTCGGCATTCGTAATTGACACCACCAATCGCCTTGGTGTATTAGAAAATGACGACCTCTGGTTTGCGCTTATCTTAAGTGCACCTGAAAGGTATGGGTTCGTTGATGTGTTATCAAATGAAGCCCACGTAGTGTCAAATGTCAGGGAGCCACTCTTATTTGCGAAGCTCTTAATTGTGTCGCTACCGGTGATCGTGCTGGCGTCATATGAAGAAATTGCAAATGATGCTGAATAGACTCCGGTAATAAAATTGCTGCCTATCTTAAACTGTGAGCCTGTTATGACCTTACTAAATGAGCCAGACTCTACCTTAAACTTAATGCAATTATCTCCTGAAATTTCTGTAGCGCCTGTACCCTCAACTATATTGCTAGGAACTCCCCTATGATAGTTGTTAAGAAATACAGAGCCTGTCAGGTCAAAGAAAAAGTTTTGATTATTGTCGCTAATCGTGTCATCATATCTAACAATTAAACGAGGACGGATAGAGGTGTTAGTGGAGTGCCTTGATGCAAACCTCTTGACAAATAGCGTGCGACTATTTGTCTCCAGCGTTCCTGAATATGATATTCTAAAGCCGTGATCTGGGACGGCGCCTACCATAGTTGCCGATATGATTGGTGTCACGTCTACGTAGAGATTGTCGCTTCCATTGGTAAATGCCTGTGTCCTAAACAGGTCGACAACTCCGCCGCCATCATTCAGGTTACCGCTGGAAATAATATCCAAGTTATCAGAGCCTAGAAGGCCTGCTTGGTCTGCACCGTCTACAGTCCAGGTCGTCGTGGTGCCATTGGCGTAAGATGCCGTGACAAAATTGCAGGCATCGATATCATTAAATGATACAACATCTCGACCGATGCCCTCATCAAATGACTTGGAAAGAGGGAATATCGCAATGTTAAAATTAGAAGGAACTGTCTGCCCACCAATAACATCGAAGAGCTTCATGTGACACGAAAACGAGGAGTCACCAATATCCAAGATGCTGCCAGTAAGCGCCCGGAGTGGATCCAGGTCAAACTTAACCAACAGTCGTGATATTTCAATTACACCACTACCTGAGCCGGGAAGCTTGCTCTCGTCATAGAGTTTAAATAAGTCCAGGGTGCCTGCCTCACCGGTATTGGCATCGGTAGCCCTAAATTTATTATTAATAATTTTATTGGTTATGTAGCCATCCTTGATAGCCTGTAGTATTCGATACATTAGTTGGCACTCCCAATAATATCAGCGGTGGGATATTTGACCTCAAATATTCCTCCAATGGGAGGAACTATTAGTCCCTTAATAGTGCTCTGAGCCACATCAAATGACGTCTCTGCGTATGGTCGACCCTTGTAATTGCCACTTAAGCTATACAGCTTTAAATCTGTAATCGTGATGACGCCACGCACGTTAAATAATATATTCTGTAGGTCGGAAATTGGAATGACCTGATCTATCTGAAAGTTATTAATCTTAAAGTAATTCGTAATCTGTGCAATGGCGTCCTGGATCACTGCCGTCTTATTGGCGTTAGGATCGACTGTGACCGAGAATCTAACCTGAATATTCACCACGGCAGCATCTAGGATATCAACAGCATCAGATATCATCCTGTACTCATTTAGGTACTTAACGAGGTTCTTCTTTAGGGCATCGGGTGATATAGTCAGGGAGCCCCGCATGTTACGACTGATTATAAACAACTGGGTTGAGAGGGGATTTATGGGATTTGACCTGACGCTGGCACGGTAGACACGACCGAAGTTAGACGGCATCGTGTAGACGCGGGCGAGCAAGTCCTCCTTGGTGACGATTCTCGACTGTGAATTTCTTGCTGATGGGATCATCATTTTAAGCTCGTTCAAGGTGGGAGCATTTTCACCACCGGCAGCAGCATTTGGATTTGTAGCCTTCATGCTAGCACGAACAGATCGCATGCCATTACTGCTGCCACCATTTAAAAACCTTATCTTAAGCATGGTTATTGTCTGGAGAGCTTTGGCCGGGACATTATGATTGAGGCCTCCGCCGTATCGATACTCCACAGTAAGCGTGGTGTTCTGCGGGGAGACACCCAGGGTCCTAGTCTTTAGCAGGTCATTTGGGTCGATAGAGAAGCGTGTCATGGTCCGCTTTCCGTAGAGGGGAACAGCGAACTGGGACGGATCTGGAACTATATCATCATCGAGAGTGTTGGCGTCTCCACTTCCAAATTTCAACTTGGTCTTCTTGCTGCTAAATCCAACCTCTGACACGAAACGATAGGGAGCCGGCTTGAGCTCTAGGTTCTCCTTCACGAGCTCACGATCTATATTGGCATTTGTCATAGCAACAAACACGTTGTCCTGTGTCAAGGACTGAACCTCATAGTACTGGTTAAGATTTGTGTCCTTAACGCTGATCACCTCAGTGACTCCGGCGTTAGACAGTGTTATGCTTCGAAATGGAACGAATGTATTGGCAAATGTGAACTTCTGTGTGGCCCTTTTACCAGATATGCAGAACTCTGCCATCTTGACATTAAATGAAGTTGGAGTGCCGTCGGCCGATGTTGTACTAAGTTCTGAGGTGGCAATAAAATTCCCCAGGGTATCCTTACCGGCAAAGTTAATGTCCTCTGTCAGCTCGAAGTCAATACCATCCTGTGATGTCACAATTGTCCCTCGGACTATCACCGGCAGCAGCGCCAGTTTAGGAAAATATGACGCATCGATCTTCTCGGCTGGTACATTGATGGTGAACTCAACCCACGCCACCGCCGGGGATGCTGCGGCTATCTGGACACCAGCTGTACGGAGCATGCGCTCGATATTCTGTGACTCAACTGCAGTCTCTATATTAAGCTCTGAAAACTGATGGTCGAGATAAAATGATAGGTTATCACCCACAAATGAGGCAAAGTCCAGGAACATGCCACCCACAGAGGCCTCTGAAAAGTCGGAGATCCTATCAGGAAAGAATATTTGGGCATAGTCAACCAGCTGAGCCCTGATACTATCAAAGTCACGATTGAGGTATGACCGGTTCCTGACCGGTAAGAATTTCTTTTTAATATTTATCGCCACGCTATCCTCCCACGAATATGGTAACCTCTTGGGCCAGGTCTTTGGCACCAAGCCTCGGGATGCTGTAATTGACCCTGATAATTACCTTACCAACGCTCTTGTTGTCACTATGGTCCACCCTGGACTCAAACGTCTCCAGCTGTATAAATGGCATATACTTAGTGACCGCAGTCTTAATACGAATGGCTGCCTCGGCATCAAACGCATCTGGATCGAAAGCGGAGAGGTCCATAGCCAACGGTGTCAGGTTGGCTCCAAAATCGTGAAAAGCCAGCCGCTCGCCGTGGTCTGTCAGCAGTAAGTTCTTTAGGTTATCATTCAGCGTCATTTTTAATGATGTGTACATCTCGAAGAGGCCACCCTGGCCGGTCCCCAAGCGCATTGGAGTCATGATTCCAATAGGCGTCGGATCAGCGGGCTGTGCGTCGGCGATGAGGTCTGTCGTCCGGTCGCCCACGCTCTTAAAATCTATAACTCGTCCTGTTACGGCCATTTTTAAAATTCCAGTGTCAGAGATTAAATATCTGCGCGCTGCATTAATTTAAACAAGAGAGTTGCTGTTATACCCTATTTTTAGCACTCTCACACGTATGTTACGTGTCATCATTACTATTATGCCAGCTACGAGTGGCCAACGTCGGAGGATTCTGGTTGGTCTCCGGATCTCCACCGGCCCCTTTCAAGACGTAGTTGTGCACGGCTGTCGATAATAATGCTGCATAGTTCTCTAAAGGTCCCATTACCTCTGGAATCTTGTCAGAATCAGCAAGGTTGTCTGTCAGTGCCAGCAATATATCTTCCTCTAATTTTGTCCTGTCCAATGCCATTTATCACTCTCCAAAAATTACTTCCGACCTAGCGTCTGGAATATTACTTTTTAAATCTTCACCACCGGCGGTCATCGAAGACTTATCATCACCCCCGGAGTCTCCCTGGACGTTCATAGCCATCCCGGGAGGATCGGTACCTAGTCCTAGCCAGGTGGACCAACTGCCATTCCAGGTCAGTGCTGTTGCCATGAGGCCAGGAACAGGAGCTCCCATACCAGGAGCGTTTGTCTTTGTGGACAGGGCACTCCTAATATCTTTCGTCCGACCGTCTAGCTCATTCAATCCGTCCTCGACTGCGATGGCTAGGGTCGTCAGCTGGTCGTGAAGGGCACCCATCTGCTCGTTGTAGCGACTGAACTTAACGTACCCAGTCGGGACTGTCGGAACGCCGTCTTTGTCGGCGTACTCCTTACCGGCTTCAGCACCCTCGGAAAATTTGCCAACGTCGTGTCGTCCCAGGATGATGCGCGGGGCGTCTATCTGGACAGTACCATCTGGATGAATAATAATGGCAGCACGGGTGGCCTCCTCATCATCTGGAAGGCCCTCCTTGACTATCCTAATGCTTCCCTGGACATTTGTGTCGCTGTCAGGATTTATCTTCAGGTCGCTGGAGGAACGTGCTATAATCCTGACCTCGTCGGACTTGACGACGACGTAGGCTGCGCCGGAGTTGTCTTCCGGGACTGATATTAGCGTCCCATCGTCGTCGAAGAAGTCCTCGGGAGAGTTCGCAGTCTCTACGTTGGTGAACACCAGGTTAGTGTCCAGGTCTGTTGGATTATGAAAGAAGTTCCTGTCGCCGTTGGTCCGCATGGACGTGTATATTCTGGAGGAGTCATTGGTGAAGTCGGGATCGCCCTCCTCGACTGTGGCAACGAACTTATCTGTCTCCTCGAATCCTGCATCGTTCTCAATTGGCGTGACTGCCGTGGGTGACTCGCTTGGATCCAGGCGGCCTCGGCCGGTGACGATATCTATGGTGCCCGCAAACTGAAAGAAGTCTGTCGGAGGCTGTGAGGCCAGGGCATCCCTGTCATCCGGGGTCTTGACGGCTTCCCCCGAGGCGTCCTCGTTCTGGTGGGATCCGCTGGCGAACGGGAATGGAAGTCCGGAGTTCTCGGAGTCTGGAATGGCTGCTGGGCCGAACCTGTCAGTGCCCAGGGAGATAAGTGCATTGTTGGAACCCTGCAACACCAGGTCTCCCGGTCGCCTGGTGAACCTGGGAACAGGCTCCATTCGAAAGGCACCGTTGGCCGAGGCGCCGCCGAATATTGCCTGATACGTGTCCATGGGTTTTATCACCCCGGCAGAGCCAATATCACCGTTGACGAAGACTGATGGCTTGTCATCCTTGTCAAAAAAGTAAGTTCCAACGGGAGGATCCTCAGGATCATTCTCGGGCTCAATGTGCGGAAGTATCCCATACTGTCGGGAGTGCACAGTATAGTTGATATCATCGTACTGGAGGAACGATGAGACACGGCTCATCCAGAACCCAATAGCTGGACGGCGGAATCCGGAGGCGTCGCCGGCGAACCTCTCGTACAGCTGCAAAACTGACTTCTGGGCCGTGTTTGACGAGCGCAGGGTCGACTGGCCCCTAGTTCCAACTCCCATCGGCTCATCGGCGTCGTAGTAAAACACCCACACCGCCTCACCAGGCTTTACTGGCGGGCAGAAGTGCGGAGAGAAAAATGGGAGGGCCAGCTCGTTCTCACTTAGCGACTCCACCTGTGACTGGTTTCCGTGCAAGGTCCTTATAATAAGGGTGTTGCGAGGAAGGTTGGCGGCTGACAGCGGAGTTCCTCGTAAGCTGGTGACAATAGAGTCGAATAACTCATACTGTTTTACAGTCATGTTCTCAGGATCGATTATGACATCAACCACGACCGCCTGTTCAAAGCCTGCCATGTTATCCCTCCGTTATCCGATCGAATATATCATCGGCATTAACCTGTGTCGTATTTCGTTCTGCCCTCTCGATCATCTCTGCCAGCCTTATCAGCTGATCGTTGGACTTGCACATCCTCTCCAGGTACTTGGTCATCTGCACGCCGTAGAGGCCGTGCTTCTCTGGGGATCCCTTTATGTCCATAAAGATATCGGTGTAGAGCATGCTGGCACGCTCCCGGTCTGAGGTGGCATTCTCGTATATCTCGGCCCACAGCTCCTTTATATTACTGTCTGTCGAGTCGATCTTGTCCAGCAGTTTGCCAAACTTCTTCAGCTTCTGCTGTGTCTTTTGTAGCTCCTCAGTCTGCTTAGAAAATTTCGAAGTCATCTCTTCCCCTTAGCTCCCTATAGTTCTTCTTAAGCGATGATATTGCCGCTGTCAGCTGTTTTGGAGACAGGCCTGATATCTCCCTTAGGTAAAGAAAGACGGCCCGCTTATTAAAGAAATCAAGGTCGTCCATCCTCTCAAAAACCACTATCACGGCATTGATACACAGTATCTCATTAGCGTTAGTTAATTTTTCTTTTATCTCGTAAAGGCACTTAAAGATTGCGTCCATGCGCTCAGCATGTGAAACTATAGAATCAGGCGATGGAATAACATCAAAATTTTGAATAGTTTCGATCTCATAAGCGGCCATCGACTTAGGGTCGTCTATAGAGACACTCCTTTTAAGGTACTTAGATCTCTTCTTTGCCTGGATTATTAACCAGTTCTTGGCAACTACATTAAAATACGAAAATGCCTTAGTTCCTCGAGAAGAGTCCCACTTATAAATAGTCTCATACAGGAATTCTATACAATCATGTTTTAATGTCTCATATGAGTCATGTAGTCTATAAAACTCATGAATAAAAATTAGATTCTCAACAAGCTTGTCAAAAGCAGGAAGGATAAGCGTGTTATACAGCACTTCCCGCTCCCTAATATCATCGGACTTTTGAAAAGCGACTATCGCTAGGTCTTCTTTCGGTCCAAAATATTGATTCTTTGACTTCTTTCTTTTTACCGTCTTACGAGTCGCTACTTTCTTCATTTAAACCACTTTCTTTATCGTCTTCCTGTAGCGATCCCGCTAATTCATTGGCAAGACTTAATATTAGCTCCCTGGCTTTAGCAATCTCGTCAATCGTTTGCCTAACTTCAGGACTGTCAAAAAAAACTGGTTTTTCAAGTATATCTGACAACTTATTATAGGACTCATCAAACCCAAGAAGGGAAACTTCAATAACTTCTTCTATCCTTAGAATAATCCTCGCAAATTTAAAAACGTAAAATAAACTTACTGCAAATCCGGCTGCGGTTAATATGCAACAGCACGCCAAAAAAGTCACCATTTTTAAATTAAGCCCCTAAAATTTGGTCAAAATTTGAATCGTAAGCGGAGGCTATCGCCTCAAAACTGTACTCTTCCTTAATGACTGTGGACAGCTCTTGGGCCCACTCCTGTGGCTTATCGTGCTTCTTATAAAACTTTTTAATCTTATCCTTAAAATCATCTTCGACTGGCATTGCCCACTGGGCGTCTGCCATAAATATATTAGGATCACAACGGCTAGGATGTATTTTGCCAAGACTGTAATCAATAGAGATAAATTTTCCCTTGTTCATAAAGTCCAAGTATGCAGACCAGTTAGTGGCAATTACCGGGAGTCCACTGGCGGCGGCCTCTAAAATTGGAAGGCCAAAGCCCTCACCTCGTGTGAGTGTGACTAGGGCATTAATCTTAGGATGTGTATAGAGCGATGTAATCTCACTGTCGCTGAGTGTGCCGTGTAAAAAGTGAAACTTTGGATATGGGCCGCGCCTCACCTGATTTATAAGCTGGCCTAACATATTCCTGGTGACATGTCGATCGATCTTTGTCGATTTACCGCTGTTGGTCTTAATAACAATTCCGACATTCGAGTTGTCAGCAAACACGTCACACAGCATCCTGACGGTGTGATAGATATTCTTTCTATCATTTTCCGGGTTATTACCAGTTATCTGCCCAAAAACAAGAAGATTAAAATCTGTGTCGAGGTCAAATAATACCTCGTTAGTAGGACTTAAAAGACTGTCAGGAAATGACTCTGGTATGATTGACATATTGTCAATCTTACCGTAGTGTTGGAATGAACTCATGGTGTGAGATGATGGCACTATCACCCGATTCATAGCGCTGCATGCTGGAATCCATGCTGGATTACATCGATCGGTCTCGACACCTGCTGTTATTCCCACGTTATACCTTCCGAGCGATGCATCCCACTCGTTAGGCAGCTGAACCTGAAACGTTACGTCATAGCTGGGCTCAACAGGCCTGCACCTTTGCATGATGTCAAGCGTCAGCTTATCGTCTGTATTTAAGTGCCAAGGGGTGATCCCCCACGGCAGTGCCTGCACGCTCAGGTCAATGTTCTTTTTGGACAGGAGCCACCTGGCAACCTGACGGCAATGGACCCCGTATCCGGACTGCGTAAGAGCAGGCCCTCTTAATAAAACTCTTTTCATATCTAAATGGTCTCCAAATTCCAGCCCTTATAAATCTTTGTCCTGTCATTTTTCCACGTATTGATAGTATCAGTCATCGTGCTATTCCATGCTGATATCGTGTCGTGAATTGCAAACTCACTCAGCACATACTCTCTAGCCTTTTGGCCGAGTTCCTTTCTTCCTTCAGGACCCAGTTCATACAATTTCATATAAGCGTCAGCTACCTTTTGGTTATCGACGTGATCCTCGTAAATAAAGGGTACCATCTGACTGCCTACAAGGTTTCGAACATCTGGATCCAGGGCAATACCGTTTTCGCTGCCATCGCGATGGTCCACAACCTGTCGTGTGAGGCCTCCAGTTTTAAGGGCAATAATAGGCTTGCCAACCTGCATTGACTCTAGTGTGGCCAGACCGAAGCCCTCATTGCAGGCTATATTAATGCAAAAATCAGAGATATTGTGAAGGATATTAATCTTCTCAAACTCAATCCTCTCGGTGGAGAAAAATACATTATCCTGCACATCGAACAGCTCGGTCACCTTGAATAGGTTAGGCCCCTCCTGGTCAACAGGATCTGTATGCATAACAAGCGTCGCATTTCGATGGCCGTGTTTCTCCTCCAGCTCATTTAAAAACCTAGACCAGCCCTCGATGACATCAGACGGCATTTTTCGTCTCGCATTTCTATTTATCCAGAATCCTATAAAGTGATCGCGACGTTCTTTGCCAAGAAGCTGCGTCCTAAACTTATTAATCTCTGCCTGTGGGAGAGGAAAGTATAGGTTCTGTGGAAGAGCGTGGGGAATAAAGTTTGTCTTTTCAGGAAATCTTTCACTAACCATCTCATATGTCTTATATGAGTGGCAATTAACGAGATCAGTCGACTCGTACAGCACATTATTAAAATCTGGGAAGGGGTCATTATCCCAGACGTGCCAGTAGACTATGGGACACACCTGATGAATCTCATCCTCCATTTCCCAGACCCAGATAAAAAACCTTGGGTCTGTAAAGAGAAACAGCAGGTCAGGCTTCTCTGTAGCCAGTAGGTGCCTGAGCATATCTGGCGTTCCGAAGCCATCGACTGGCTTGATGAGAAGATCATCATTCACCTTGACAAGGGAGTAGTCATTGTGTTTAATAGCACCCCCCAGCACCCTAAAACAGTACTCACCTGTGGCTATAAGTCCATCTATTAGGAACCTAGCCTGGCAGCCCACACCCGATGTGGAAAGCGGGTGGTCGCACAGCATTAATATTTTCTTCTTTTCCAATGTCACTTCCTCTGCTTAGTTAAATTTACCCACAAAATAACAGTAGTTAATTAAGTACAGTATTCCGTTTCATAAAATTCGCAAAATCGACATGATAATCTATTCTTAATAAACATTCCAGACCTAACTGACTTTAGCATTCCGCGGAGCTGCTTGTCAACCTTTTCTTTTGACTTTGGCCCAAATGATACTGGTAGCAGCTCACAGCGTTTTCCAGTCTTTCCATCTCGCTTAAGCAAGACAAAGCCTATTTTTACTGATTTTTCAGGAATATCATGCTTGGCGGCCCAAAACTGCTTGTAGTACATTAGTTGGGCATTCACCTTGAAATCCCTCTTTTTATTGACGTGCCATCCCCAGGAAGTTGTCTTCCAGTCTATAATCCAATAGACATCATTCCCCTTTTTATCCCTCGTCTTAATAATAGCATCGATAAACCCCTTAAATTTAAGGGTGTCGTTCTGGATTGTCTCGTAAAGCTGTTCTTCTGCCTCTATCGGTTCCCACTCGCCAAAATTCTCGTTTAAAAAATCTGGAACCTCGGCAAGTATCTTCTCTGCCTTGTCGAGCCACGGATCAACGTCCTCAAACCCATAGTTCTTCCACTCATCTACTATCATATTAGTCGCAATAGCAGGATCCATCTCTCCAGTCTTTAAAAAATTCTCGCAAGCCTCATGGACAGCTGTGCCGAAAACAGTGTGGACACTGGCATCAAATGTCGACAGTCCGTCTATATAAAGTAACTTGTGCCTAAAAGAGCACTCAGACCAGTTTCTAATCTCTGAGTATGATACGTGCTTTTTTCGTGTAGGAAATTGTATTAATTCTTCAGTCATAACAATATAATTTAACACACAAAAGGCGGTATGTTTTAAACAATCGACCTACACTCTTCCGTACTGGTCACTAAGTCTGACAATATCGTCTTCCCCAAAATATGTGCCAGTCTGAACCTCTACAATCATTAACGTGTTGTCATCATTGCTGCAAATTGTGTGCTTCTGAAGGGGTAAAATTGTGACATGGTCACCTGCCTGCACTGGTAACTTTTTATCGTCTAGGGTAACAACCCCCTGGCCGGATACGATAGTCCACTCTTCCTGCCTCTTGTGATGATACTGATAGCTTATTTCATGGCCGGGATTAATCTGCAGCAGTTTTACCTTGCAGTAGTCTGCGTCCAGTAAAACTATAAAATTACCCCATGGGCGGTGCTCAGTCACTATTGAGTCCCCACCATTTAAGAGTTAGTTCCATGCCATCCCAAAATCTAGTTGCAGGCACGTAGCCAATTTTTTCCTCTGTTAGGGTGATGTCTGCCTGCGTGTGCATGACATCACCGGGCCGGAATGGTGTATTCTCAATTTTAATCTCATCAAACCTATCACGCAAAAAATTTAATATATCGTTGTTAGACACCCGGTCGCCGCAGGCCACATTGAACCTGTCTCCCCTAAATTTTTCTATTGTCGTCATTGACTTAATATTCGCATCAACAACATTACCTACATAGCACATGTCTCTGGACTGCTCACCTGTGCCATCCTTACGTAAAATTAAATCACTTTTAATTGCATGACACCAGGCGGAGATCGCCGTGGCATAGGCAGAGCCACCAAACTGGCCAGGTCCAAAGACATTAAAGTATCGCAGGCAAACGGCATCAAAATTCGGATTCAAGTCACACATCACACCTATAAAATCCTCAATACAGCTTTTTTGCCAGGCATACGGTGATTTAGGAGACTTAGGATGTGAAACAGGAGTTGGCATAACATCAGCACCACCGTATACGGAGGATGACGAAGAGAATATAAACCTCCTAACATGACCGACTGAAGCCTCTATCAACTTGACAGTCCTATTAACATTAACGTCTGTCGTCTCGAAAGGGTGCTCAACAGAGTAGCTAACCCTGGGAATTGCCGCCACGTGAAAGATATAATCAAATTCATACCTTCCTATGCGACTAATAATTTTATCATCGGCAAAACAGCAGCGAATAAATTTCGCATCAGGATTATTTTTTATAATATCATCTGCATCATTTCTTGCAGACGACATGTCATCCACTACAGTCACCGTATGGCCCAGTTCCAATAATGCCAAGGTAAGATTTGACCCAATAAAACCTAGGCCGCCTGTCACTAAAATTCTACTCATTTTTTTCTTTCTAGTATGACATAATCATATCTTCTAATCGCTTAGTAGGCACCCATCCCAGATCCCTCTTGGTGGCCTCAATATCCGCGAGCGTCTCCTGCACTTCAGCAGGTCTCTGGTTAATATAGATCATATTATCTCCTATCATACCAGCCACTTCATTAATAGAATGGTTAGCGCCTGTACCCACATTATAGACTCCAAAATGAACCTCAGACTCTAAAGTATTCATGGCGCACACATTGGCATCCACCACATCACTAACATACGTGAAATCGCGCCGTTGACTGCCATCCCCGACCACTGTCATCGACTCACCATTCGCCACCTGTCTCTTAAAAAGTCCAATGACAGGGGCATATTGCCCCTTTGTCGGCTCCTGCGGTCCATAAACATTAAAGTATCTTAGGACAATTGTCGAAAGATCGTAGAGCTGACTGTACAGTTTACACGTCTGCTCACCCATCCATTTTGACATCGAGTAAGGATTGAGGCAGTCAGGTGGCATGTTTGGTTGGAACGGGATTGAATTCTGGTGGCCATAAAGTGATGATGTACCTGAATATATAAGCTTCCTCACGGAGTTAATCCTGGACCACTCTAGGACCCTCTGTGTGCCCACTACGTTAACCTCAAAGCACTCACTGGGGCTCTGTATGGTGGGCTGGATACGGGAGCGTGCTGCCAGGTGAAAAACACAGTCTATATTAGTAAATGCAGAGGAGCAGTTATCCTTGGATATATCCCATCTGTGATATGTCACCCGCTCGGAGTCAGGATGAAAATAGAACTCATTATTCTCACTTGCTGATAGGTCATCGATAACAACTACATCATGGCCGAGATCATGCAACCTATTGACGATGTGACTCCCAATGAATCCACACCCGCCCACAACCATCTGTTTTTTAGTCATCTGATACTGCCCTTCCCGCCATGGCTTCCCAGTCCTTATCACTTCTGACCTCTGAATTCTTCTCCCATGTGGCGTTCAGCATTGTTGGAACAACTTCACCATTATGGGCAATTTGAATCAAGGCATTTAGGTCCTTTGGAAAACAGTGACCGCCGAAGCCAAAGTCGCCATCGGGACCAGGAACTGACCAGTGGGATTTTCCTAATCTGTCATCGTAGAGAGCATACTCGACCACCTTGTCATAATCCACGTCGCAAGTATCACATATCTGCTTTATCTCGTTCGCAAAACTGACCTTAGTCGCCAGGAAGCAGTTGGTAAAGTACTTGACTGCCTCTGCAGTGCGTGATCCGGTCTTTATTATAGGCACATGCGGAAAAGCCTTCCTAAACATGGTCTTTACGATTGATGTTGCAGGACGAGAGCCACCAAGTATTATCCTTGTCTGATTTTTAAAGTCATCAAATGAATTGGCCTCAGTTAAAAATTCAGGACTAAATATCACATCAATATTGTCACACATGTCATCGATACTAGCAGTAGTTCCCGGTGGGACCGTAGACTTTACAACAACAATCTTATTGTCATCTAATCTGCCAGCAATATCGTCTATTTGCTTTATAACTTTCATGACTAATCTAGTGTCGCATGTCCCATCCTTTCTCATGGGCGTCGGCAGGCAAGCAAAAATTATACCAGCTGATTCCACTAGTTCGTCCAGCGTATTACAGTTTCTAAGCTCTGGTCGAATATCATAGGTTCTGATATTGTGAAAGGATGTGAGACCATCCCTGATAGCTGATCCAACGAAGCCCTGGCCACAAATTCCAACGTTCATTCTCTATTGTCCTTTAAAGCGACTATTTTATTTACCAGTTTAATTGCCGTTGATGGCAGCACGGTATCATCTTCCACATCCTCATGGGAGATTGTACCAATAATTGCATCGTAGTGTTTCGGCGAAATTCCAGTGCCGGGGCGCTTACACGCTATATTTTCCTCGGTGAACACATCACCCTTCTTTATCTTTCCAACGGTTACGACGCTGCGCCTGGCATACATCCTAGCACGCTCCTCACTGGGAGTGCACTGTTTTATCGTATTACCCTGCATTGTGTGTGCCAGGTCCATCAACCTAACAATTTCCCTAACCTCAGCAGGGTCAACTGACAGCCAGTGATCAGCGCTCTTTCCCATAGTCTTGTCGACAGTGTAGTGTTTTTCCACCACATTAGCGCCCATTGTAAAAGCAAATGCGGGAGTCTCCACCTGACGCGTGTGGTCAGACAGGCCGTAGACATACTTATCCCCAAATCTATCGCGGATCGAATCTATCATGGATAAGTTAATCTCATCAGCAGCGGTCGGATACTTGAGGTTACAGTGCATAATAACGATCTTATCAGTGCCACCACGCTCCAAGGCATCAATCGCCTCCCCTATCTCTTCAATTGACGCAGCACCGGTCGATAACATAACAACTCTCCGCATTCCACCCACCAGCTTAAGAAGCGGATGATTAGTGACATCGCATGATGCTATCTTATAGGCTGCAGCTCCAATCCTCTCGAGATATTGTGTGGCGTCGTCGTCAAAGGGTGTGGACATAAACACAATATTATTCTCGTCACACATCCTCTTCAGTTCAGCATGCTCGGCCTCACCAAAAGAATCCAGCAGGGAGTATGAGTCGAACTGTGAACCCTCACTTTTTACCTCACCCTCCCAGTCCCAGAACCTAGGGGCATTTTTAGTGCATAGACTGGATGCCTTATAAGACTGAAATTTTATAGCGTGTGCACCTGCCGCGGCAGCCTCTCGAATTAACCTCTCGCCGAGTTCCAGACTACCCAGATGATTAACACCTGCCTCTGCTATAAAAAAAGGCACACCAGACTTAAGCCTCTGCCACAGTACTTCACTTTCCATCATCATATTATACCCTTACTCTTCTGTTCGAACATTTTTCTCCCCGTCTATTTTCTTTTTCAGGTCATCTCTAGCTTCTATTTCAGAGGATAGTGATCCACACCTCTTAAAATAGCGATAGTAAGGAAGTCGAAGGTGATAGCCATCAAAATTTCTTATGTATCTGAGTATCAGGTCATAGTCCTCTCGATTCCTAAGGGTCTCGTCATACAGGCCTAGGACATCCAAATATCGGCGCCTGAACATAACACCAGCTCCATGATCCAGCAATTTATCAAGTGTATTTATCTCCTGTTTTCTAGTCATCTTGCTATCGACTAATATCTGGTCACAATAAACAAATCCGACATCGTCATTCCACTCTAGGACCTCACTAAGGGTGTGGACAAAATTCCTGTTAATATAATCATCTCCGTCCACCCTAACTATATACCTTCCAGAAGATGCCCTAATTCCCGTATTTGAAGCATGAGCGACGCCCATGTTCTGGTCATGACGAACAGGCTTAATAAGTCCGTTAAACTGCTGAATAAGATCCCACGAACTGTCAGAGGAGCAGTCATCGACGACGACTATTTCGTACATACTGTCAGGCATTGTCTGGTTTATACAACTATTGATCGCCCTGCCAATATAAGGTTCCAAGTTAAAACATGTGATAATAATGCTAACAATCGGTTCACTCATCACTATCACCCATTATCCGCTCAACAGCAGCAATATCTTTCTGTTCATGTATATCCAGATAATTAGTGGTCACAACGCCCTTGTAAACTGACAGTGCGCGCTGATCCACACATCTTCTCAACATTACATGGACAGCGGCATCCTCTATGCCATGCTGATCAACAGTAAAAACCTCCCACAGTCCATTGTTAATTAATTTCTCAATGCACTCGTCTATTTTTGTCGATGTCACCTGCGGTGAGTTGGCCTGGACCCTTACAATAATATCAAAATAATCTCCGGTCTTTTCCTCGATAACTTTAACAGCATGCTCTACGACTTCCTGCGTCCACACAGTATCTTCAGCAAGACTTGCTGGTCGATCGACAACAGTGGCGCCTAGCGAAGCCGAGATCTCGGCTATTTCTGTGTCTTCGGTACTAACGTATGTTACATTCTTTCCTATATACCTGCTGTCAAAAGCAGCACTTAAAGCATACGAAATCATTGGCTTACCAAGGACAGGTGTGATATTCTTTCTTGAAAGCCTCTTACTGCCACCCCTAGCAGGAATTATACAGATAACCTTCATGGTATGTCCTCTACAGCCAGGACCTTAACTGAGGCATCGCCTGTCGTTGAAGTGCAGGCAACTCCCACGTGCGTCATTTCATCCGTAAGCTTTAAAAAACAACGCAGTAAATAATAAGGGCACGCAGGGTGAACCTCCAACTGCAACTCATGCCTAATAATCGAACCGTCGATCATCTTTGTGTAGACGAAGGGGGATCGCTGATATATGCTGCGATGGAAATGAATCATAGCTGATCCATCGCCTGCCTGCTCAATTCCTATTCGAACATGAAGAGGGGTAATTCCCTTCGATATCTGAAGCGCCTCCTTGGCATCAGACCACAGAAAATTAACACCAAACCGCTGGTGCGCGTTGCTTATGAGCTCGTTAGCCCTGTATGTCTCGTCTCGCATATCACGATGGTCATGGCTGAAGTATGACAGTATTATGGGCCTATTGTATGCCTTGGCATAGGAAAATGCCTCGTCAACCTCCCATTGCTGCAATTCGTGCAGTCTAGATCTAAGGTCCACGCACCGCACAATATGCCGCCTCATTTTACCGGGATTCATAAAGTTATCTGTATGCGGGTGGTAGGCACCCCAATGGCGCGGGGCCTCGAACCAGTTAAAGTCAAATATATCGCTTGTTTCTTCAGAACGATAGGATGCACGATTTGAATAATCTATTAAAAAGTTATCCTCCAGCCAGTGCGAACATTTGTTATCCTCCACAGTTCCACCAGCCCGAAATACCTCCGGAAAATCCTGCCTGTCGATTATTCGATGTCCCAGGATATCATAATGAATGTCAGAATTGCCCCAGTCATCACTCCACTGATCTCCAATCCCAGATACTGGTGGCTGATGATAGTGCCAGTGGAAGCTGTCTAGTTTGGTGTTTAATGACTTGATGTTATCATAAGTGTCATTAAACTCAGTAATCCTGTTCTTTGGATTTGTTGAAAATCCCATAAAGTCCATAATAAACCAGTTCAGTTTAAATCGATTTCCAAAGGAGTCAGCGTTTTGCTGTCTGAATTCATTCGATGTTATGTCTTTAAGCGATGACTTAATATCACCCCAGTTGTCCATGAACTCCTTAGTGCCATCAGGTCGTCGCCTGACATTTCCACCTATGGGGCCCTCGGTGTCAACAGCATGCACGACCACGACAAGTGGTGTATTAAAAAATTGAGCTATCTTACTGGAGGAGCCAGCCATACTTAATCATTCCCCTTGTCAGATCTTTCTCCTTAAACCAGTCAAAAATACTGCTTAAAAATCTCCACCTATTAAGGACAAACTCTCCCAGTTCATTATCAATAGAAATATCTTTAACAGATATAGAGGTTCGTGACTGCAGCTCTGCACTCATTTGACTGTCGACAGAATAGACATATGAGAAATATAACATAAGAAGCTGAAATTGGTCATTAAAGGAGTAATAATTACATATCTCTACTTTTCCCGTGCAGGATCCAGATATGGCAGCGCTGTCATACATAAACTTAGTAAAATCATCCCACGCTAATTCGGCACACTTTAAAGAATTTTGAAGAATATTCCTTAGCTTTTTTTCACTATTTATTTCTCTAGACCTGTCAACTGATTCTCGGCTGTAAGATCGACCAACAAGTTTCTCCACAGCAGAGATCGATCGATCCAGTGACTTATAAAGTAGCAATATTTCGCTAGCTGTCGTATTACCGCTTAACGCATAACTGCATCTCAATATCCTCTCGGGTAGCCACTCAATTATTTCCACCAACTGAAACAAGTGGCTAGGTGACTGAATCTCAATGTGCTGCCCCTGGAGTAATCTCAGGTTTAAATTTTCTATTGACCTTATATTTTCCACCGCAAAGGATGGAACTGTTATAACATTGCCACCCATCAAAAACGGCCTAACATGTCGACTAATCATCGGCTTGTCATCAACGATTAAAAAATCCAAGTCTGAAGTTCCAGGATGACTTATTTCCCCCGCCAAAAAAATAGTAGATGATGGGTTGTCTAGGCAAAACTGCTTGATTGCCAAGTCATAGTCGACTTTTTTCCAGTTTTGCATTACAGCCTATCCATAAAAGTATTGGCGTATATGGCGGCGCGCTGTAGGTAGTTATCACCTAAAACTTCTACTGCCAGCTGCGGGATGAGGTTGGCATTATTTAAACCTGGACTCCACAGGCTCCTAATCTTAGATGCTGCGTGTAAAATTTCCAGTTCATCCGGATCAAAAAATTTCTCTATTAACTGATATGACTTTGGCTTATCACAATAAACACCCCTTAAATTAAGCCACAATGCAGGCATAAGCATTATCAGGCATAAGAAATATTTCAACTGATACATGACATTCATGTCCTGATAGTTGGACAGTAAATATTTCCCATCCTTAGCATGATGCCTTAGAACACCATCAGCAGCGGCGGACTTAAGAGTTTTAACGATTGCGTGAAATCTTGACTTCTCAAAATCAAGTGAGTTAACACCGGTGATTGTTACATAAGAGCTGCCAAGAAGACACTTACAGTCCTCGATAATATTAATCGGAAGGTATAAGTTAGGAAATGAGGTCAGCTCGTTGACGTGTATAAAATGAATGCCATGGTGCTGGTGAGGATCAATCCTGCGCATTACATCATCTAGCTGGCAGCACAGATTAAAAAATTCAGCCCTACTGGATGCTGTAAAAGCCTCTTTAGAGACAATAGCCATGGCATCAAAATCGCTCCATCCATCAATACAGTTTAAATCAGCAGTACTTCCATTTATTAAAAAATGCTTAAAAAATCCTGTACCATCTATTATACGAGCTACCTCTGCCACCGATGACATTGGCGTTCCAATATAGTCGTCAATATTAAATTCTTGTAGTTCGATTCTGCATGTGTCGATCGGCTTCTTTAAGTTCGTAAAGGAGTGCTCCAGCTTATTAAAAAATACATCCCTAGTGAACTGCTCGCTATCTCTTAAGCTCGGCGGCTTGTCCTGGAGCAGCCAGTTTAAAAGAGAATTACTCGATAGCTGATCTTTTGTTAATTTCAGCATTTCTTTTTTCAATTATCTCCATAATCCTGGCGCAGCTTCCGTCATGATTATTGGAAAAATGGGTGTGTCGAAACTTTTCCCAATCCTTGTTGTCAGCCAGTAAATTGTTTAGCTTGTCAAAAAGGATATCCTTATCGACCATATTTGCAGAGTCAATAGTGTCACAGTGGGCACCGTCAAAAATATCACCAGAATAATATCGATTATGAATAGCGTTAATTCCCCTCTCATGCCTCGTATTTCTATGAAGCATTTTCTGATAGTCAGGAGCCAAAGCAATAAATGGAACGTCTAAATTCACCAATTCATTTATAGCCGAGGAGCAGAAGTGTAAAACAATGCTAGAACTAGCGTATAATTGAATGTGATTAAGGATATCATCGTCAGAAATTATCTCATCAAAATACACTTCACCTGTATATTGTTGACTGTATTTTTGACGTGTCTTTAATGAGAGCAACAGGTTATTTTCATCACAAAACTCCCTTGTATTAACCATTAGCCTATTGAACTTCTTTCGAAGGTCATTCCCACCAAAGTGTGAATACATGCTATTATGAGGAGCCAAAACTGTCACTCTTTTTTTAGAAGAGGCATGTGTTTTAAAATTGCTTAAAAACTCAAACCACGGACTACCAACGAACACCTTGTTTTTAAAATCACACAATTCTTCCAAAATGCCATAAGTCTGCTGACTATTACAAAATAAAATTGCACCAGATTCGAAGCCATCCCTCTGGTTGTAAATTTCATTCCAACAATATTCAAATGCATAATTCTGGGACTCTTGATTCTCGTAAATTACTGAGAGGGCGCTATTGAACAAGTTAATGCCTAAAACGGCATCATATTCGCTACGTGATCCCGCTACCCTCTTGATAATATCATGCTTATTTGGGCTATGAAAGAAATTTATAGATCGACCTGCAAGGAGGTCAGTCACTTGCTGTGATGGCGAAAAAGTACCATAGACATCACACTCGTGGCCACGACCTGAGGCCTCCATAACAAGGCCCGCTATTATCTGAAATGTCTGAAACTTATCTATTAAGAATGCAAGCCTCATATTTTATACTTCTCTTTTTATTGCATTTAAATCTACACCAAGCTGTATCAACTGTTCATTCGTCACTGGCATTAACTGTTCATCAAAAATTTTACGATAAACACTATCATCAATAGGAATACAAAGCGAATGCATGTCGTCATTAACAATAGCAACTGGATATTTTATGAGATTTCTATAGAGTCCCGCGTTAGAGGCTCGTGTCATATACTCACTCTCGGCCTTGCGACCAAGCCTGTGCTGATACTTGCCAAGCCGATGGTAAATATCTCTGCTCATGATGTGATAGTCGGCATATCCTTTGTGTCGTGAGCGATAAAATACAGATCCCGGTATTAAGTCCATGGCATTATTGCTCTTTTTAAAACGATATGCTGGATTTGCAAAATAGACAATACAGCCTGCGGTAGGATCTGCCCTAAGCTGGTTGAGGGCCTCATCGATCCATCCTGAACGGACTACGAACAGGTGGTCATCAGGACAGTCAATAAAATATTTGCCTAATGCTATTTCCCTGGCCTGAATCTTGGCATACCTCAGACAGCTGGGGTAATCATTCTCTTCGTTTAGTACAAAAGTGTAGTGGGCACATGGAGGCTCAAGATTCCTAATATAATTACGTACCTCGGTATTAGTTGAGCCATTGTCTACAATGATAAGCTCTAGTTTATCAGTATCGTAGAGGCACGTAGAGAAAAATGATTCGACGCACTCTTTAAGCAAAAATGGTCGATTATAAGAAGTAATATGAAGCGTTGTCTCAATCTGTGTCATGCGTTACTTTTAGTACAGCGCACCTATCGACAAGCTCCACGTACTCGATGTCCTTCCTCTCCTGTAATAAATTACACACGGCCCAGGGCCCTCCGTCCCTGGCTACGTACTGTGGATCTGGATTAATATCATTAGACGCATTATGGAAAATTAAATAAGCCACGGGCGATGATACAGCTATACATGCCTCGGCATCGGCCAGCGCCTGGGCATATGTGTGATTGCCATCAATAAAAAAGACGTCGCACTTGTTAGAAAGTTGACGGGCTGTAATATCAGAGTTTCCCTTGTGCAATGAATAGTTGGTACAGCCAAAATTATTTAAAGCGGCAGACAGCTCATCTTTAAATGCGACGTTTAATATATTCCACTTATTATAAAGGTCATGTGTCTGAACATGTTGGGTCTCGTTGGCAAGGGACTCAAATAAATCAACCCCGAACATGTGAAAATTTTCCTTATTGGTCCTTAACCACTCGTTAACCTTTTTAAAGTTTCCTCCAAAATAAACACCTATCTCGCAGTAGTTAGGTGATTCGAATTTATCGAGATAAGCCATAATCACATTGGCCTCGGGATCTGTCAGGTCAGTCCTAGTGCCGTACAGCTTGCCACGTAAGTCCTTCTCGTTGTCAACGCCGTACATCTTGTGTGCTAAAAATCTATTAAATGTCATATTAAACTCCAATTACTGTCTTAAAATTCATAATCCTGCCATCATCTAAATTAGGAATATCACAGGACGGAATAAAGACCCTGTCATCTGATGGTCCGCCAATATCATACCCAAAAATATCGAGTTCATATTTAAAAAAATGTGCTACAATGGAAGCCATGTGATCGTCATACATCTCCACGTTGGTCTTCGGTCCTATAATATTCTTTGGTAGGCCTGTCCTGTCAGCTCTTCCTGAGTGGCGACCAGGTGGCCCACCAGGCGTGCGTGGTCGCGATGAATTATGGGACCGTAAGGTATCAGCAACCTCCCGGTGTCTTTCTGTTCCCCAGACATTAAGGTGATGGATCACGTCTGTCAGGTATTCTAACTTAAATGCAAAGTCAGGCATAAATTTTCCTTCACTTTCCGGATCGCCCATCGCATAATAGGGATAAAATAAACTTAAAATAAATGGAATGAATGGATGATTAATGCCGTCATGATCAAAAGACATAATAAACTTTTTGAAGCCTGCCTCTGACGATTGATAAGGCGGCCGCTCATACAGCTGTGCTATGTTATTAGAACCTGACAAGCCGTGAAAATAAAAACTGACTAGTAGGTCATATGGATTCCTCACCATCGCCACGTTAAGTCGTGTGGGTGACAGTGCATATGACCTCGTCGCTGTCATGATGTTAGTTCGTATCATGGACCTTTCCATGACAGCGGACGTCCCAGGGTGCTGAGATCGTCCAAAAGACTTGATTATCGCATCCCTTACTGTTTTGTTAAAAAATGTTCCGTGCGGATTCCAGTCTATCCTAGGATCGTCCTTGTGATACTCAGTGAGTGTACCTGATCCACACTTTTGAATGCCGAAGATATTAACTTTATCAGAGTCTACCCTCGATGTGATGCAGTCTAGTGTGGATGCTGATATCACAGTTGTGTCACAATCAACTTAGGATCTATTTCAAGCTCCATAAAAATACGGTGAAGGTGATTCATATCATCGCAGTGAAGAAATTTTCTGCTTCTATCAAAATTAACCGGTGGTAATGTCCTGTGAGGGATACCGTCAGAATAGCGGTAGTCATGCCTTGTCGTCTCAAGCACCTCACACTTACTCATATCGGAATATATTAGTATATCATTAGCATCAGTAAACTTCTGTACAAGGGTAGCTAAAATACCCTCCGAACACATGCCTGCAAGTATCATTTTCTTAACTTCATCAATCATATCATCAGAATAAATGCCAGAGTTCCTAATGTGCGCTGAATTGGCCATGAAAAAATGATCATCTATATCGCCATTGGGTGTCTTTGAGCACGGATAACTTTGCCAAAGTCCCCTGCCAGCAAAAAGAGCTCCTGCATTCCGCATCTGGTGTGCCATATTAAGAACGGCATTTTCATCCAGGGCGAAAGCATCGGCATGCCAGTGTATAACATAGTCCGTCCCCACTGCCGCGGCACTGACTGATTTTTTAATACAATCATACTGTCTGAGGCGGAGATCATTCTTTGAATTAACCTCGTAGTCGTTTCCAGGGACCAATGTGTCAATATTCAACAGTGACAACTTTTCTCTTGTTGCGGTGTCATTACAGCAGACGGCCACATGTGGTGTAAGATTCTCCCATACACTCTCAAAAATATTTAAATTTGTGGCAACAAATGCACCTTTGTTGTAGACTGACATGGCTACACCAATTTTTATATCAGACATTAATAGCTCCCTAGTATTCCATTATTGCATCCAGCATCTTTCTAAGATGGCTGCTGTCATTTCTCTTAATGTTTATGGCACTGCAGGAAGGATAGGTGTTAGTGTCTGCAAAGTCGTTCACAATAATTCTTTGGCAGTGCATAAGGTCCATTATGAGCCTATGATACTTAATTCCTATCCTGTCGAGCTGACCGCTTGTTATCTCCTCAAATTCACTTCCCCTAGCGGTCGTAAGAATAATCTCCGCCCTTCCTGTATCGTGTAGTTCATTTATAAGTCTAACGTTTGAAGAAATTTCATCAGTTGTTCCCCATGTAGGTTCAAAGTACTTTCCAGAATTTTTAACCAGTACCCCGTCAATATCTATAAAAATAGATGCAAATGATGACTTGTATCGATTCCAATCCTTTAATGTTCCCCAATCCTGATAGTTGGAAGCTTCATTCGTCAAAAAGATATGCCCCTGCACTATAAGGTAAAATATAAGGTGGGAAAGGTATAGTTCAGAATGGTCCTTCAATGTCTCATAGGCACCTATAAAGTCTTGAGCTGATTTAAAGGTATAACCACCACAACAAAACTCCGATGAAATTATGCTCTTCTCGACTATATTTGTGATAACACCTTCCTCATTCTTTAAAACATAACTTTTATTTCCAGGATTTACACTGTCTATATTCTTTAAATTAAAGATTGAAACTGAATTTTCCTCAGGTACGCCTGTTTCAAAATAGTTGTCAGAGTCTTTGATAAAAAATGATCCTGTTACACCCTTCATTTTTAATGCCTGATAGACTGTTTCTGGCTGGTTTTTTGTTGGCTCATCCAGCACTACAATAGAAAGCTTCTTTAATAGGCCAATCTCTTCAAACGCCTTTTTAATACCTTCCTCACAACGATACTTTTCCAAATGTTCTCTAAGCACTATGAGGTAAATGTTATTAAAATCGTGAATGGGAAGTCCCATAATAGCCGATATCACCATTAGCTTTCCATCAGGCTGTGTCAATAGCCACTTAGGCCTCATGTTTGGAAACCTACTAGATCTTCCTGCAACAGGTAAAACTAAGTCCATTATGTTATCATCTCCTCCACATTAAAAATTACGTTTTTCTTTATCTTGTTCTTTTTGGCGTAAGGCAAGATACGAATATAGTTCATTATCTGAAATGCGTTGTAATAGGCATTATAAAATTCATACTCCTTAAAAAAGGAATCAAATTTTTTATCAAGATAATTCATCACGATAGCATACCTGGCCTTATCATAATTTTTATTATAAACCATAGGCGTCCAATTATATAGTGTATCCTGTCTAATTTTTACCATGTCCTGAAGTGGTGATTCATAAAATGTGTCTAAAAAGTCTATTAGGCACAGTTTTTGATCTGTACCGACGATAATATTTGAAAAAGTTAAATCACCGTGACACATTCCAACTGGAATTTTAATTACAGGAAGATCGTTAAATATTTTTTCAATTGCATGAAAATTGACAACTGATTCTCCAACTTTTTTTCTCACGCTGTAGAATTTTTTTAAAAATCCATCCTTGTCAAAAAGCTGTTCCTCACATTCACTCACTTCATATGCAATAAAATTTGACAGTTTTTCAAAAAATCCATCGATATTAAAGTTAGGGCTACTCATAAAAAATGTGACCGGATCTTTTCCATGAAAAAAATTCATTGAAAATGAATCATTACCTGTCCGGATCACAGTCGGCACTACAATGCCCGAGGCACCTAAAAGCTTATCACAAAAATATTTCTGCTTAGCTGCCTGGGCGTGTAATCTTGGTGTGTAATCAGTAGAGGCAGATATTTTTTTAACAAATGACTGGCCATCCTCAACAAATATAACTAATTCACACCCGGAGTGGCCCTTGATGTTAAACATGCCACCTCACATAGCTATTTTTCTATCTTTAAATTATTCAGATAGAGTATATCAATAGATGTTCCCATGAAACACCGTATTGCATCCTGTGGTGTTTCTACAATAGGCTCGCCGGCCACATTAAAACTTGTATTTAAAAGGACAGGGACACCTGTCAGTTTATAAAAGTGGCTTAAAGCGCTGTAAAAAGGCTCGTTAGTTTCTCCGACGCTTTGCATCCTGGCAGTCCCATCAACGTGTATAACTGCAGGCACCTCATCGATAGCCTTTTGAGTTGCGTGAGCAACAAATAGCATAAACTCGCTGCTGTCAAACTCAAAATAATCTAATGCGTGATCTTGAAGAACTATTGGAGCAAAAGGACGATATGCCTCACGAAATTTTACCCTGGCATTTAATGTATCCTTCATTTCAGCTGTCCTAGGATCTACCATTATACTTCTATGCCCTAAGGCACGGGGTCCAAACTCAGATCCCTTATTAAAGACAGCTATAATCTTTTGATCCACCAGTGATTCGGCTATGTCCTGCCCCAGCAAGTCAGCGCTTTCAAACTCCTGAAATTCGACACCGGATGCCACCGCTGCTTGGCGACAATCGTCAAGGGTGTACGGATATCCAAAAAAATCACTATCAACTCTTGTGTAATTATGAGTATCGACAGTAGTTCCACAGTAATAAAGAGGAGCGCCAATACCGTGGCCACCATCGTGACATGCAGGTGCAGCAAACGTCGATTTATATACCCCAGTTCGCCTAATAAGGCCGTTGAGGCAGCTGTTAAGCGCAACACCTCCAGTTATACAGAGGTTATCCTCGCCCGTGAGACCGCGCAATTTTTTAACATAGTGCATGCCAGCATCTTCAATTGACTGCTGCGCCGATGCGGCAAGATTAGCATAAAACATATCTCCCTCGTCATCAAAGTCCCACGGCTTTTTATGCTCTCGCTGTGGTATGGCTGTCTGGCGAAGTCCGAATGTAGAGGCAAATGGATTGATGCCTGGATAGTGAACCTTGGTGGTGCTTGGATACGTGGCAACATACATGTCAGGCTGCGTATTGTGCACCAGCATCTTTAGTGACGGGTCAGGCTGCCCGTACGGAGCAAGGCCCATAACCTTACCTTCCATACCGTCAGACCTATTTCCAAAAATCCTACTAGTTGTGTTGGAATAAACATGACCCAGACTGTGTGGAACATGATATGAAAACAACTTCTTGTACCTGTGATTATCTACATGAAACCCCACCACTACCTCGGGAGGAAATCCACATCCAGCACCGTCATAGGATATTACATCGGCCGTGTCATATCCAGATAAATTATAGACGTATGCAGCATGAGAGAGCTGGTGATTCACGAAGATAATTTTACCGGTGAAACCCTGATCCTTAATAAATGTCAAGATAGTGTTATAATCCGGTTTTAATTTTTGAGCTATTACCTCATCTATACTTTCCACCTCCAGCATATCCATGCTATGATAATTTTTACCCATTGGCATCATTGGAATAGTAGCTGCATCACAGTCGGACAACTGGTGGGATAGTCCCCTAAAAAGATACTCCACGCCTAACGTCATAGGGTGCTCATTGAGGTCAGTGTAATATGGGTAGTGCTTGATACGATTAAGCCTCTCCTCCTGTACTGCCCTTATGACAGTGCCATCCTCCACAAGGCCCCAGCCACTGTGGTGGAATGATGGTAAACCTAATACAAGCATATAACTCTCCCTATGTTTCTAGGATCATGATCCTTTTTAGTAATATCAATTATTTTCGTGTCAAATATCATGGCTAGCACATCATATGCTTGAGATCTGGATGCCTATTAAAAAATGACATATACTCAAACTGCAGGAGATTAATTAACTGAAACTTATTATCAAAATTATACTTTCTCTTTAACCACTCCAGCCCCTCAGTCCACATGAGTTCCCGATGTTTATTGTGAGTGTCAGTCTTCATCACCTCAAAATTTCTATCAGTTAGGTGATAATCCTCCTGGTGGCTGACCTTAGACGTAACTGCAAACATCCAATTATTCTGATATGCCCTGATCATTACCTCGGTATCGATGCCATATCCCCTAAAATTAGTCCCATCATAAAGATACTCGCCATACACATTGGCATCCCTATCAGACGTTAGATCCTGGAGGCACTCACGTCTAAACATCCAGCATATGTGAGGTAGCTGCATGCTCATAGCTTTTGTCACCTCATGACCCTTAAAACCACTTACCCTTGCACCCCAGTTCCACGTAATTGGTGAAATAATTCCAATTTTAGGATTAGCCTCTAGTTCATTAATCAAAATATCAATAATAGGCTCCTCAGGCAGGTAGGTGTCACCTGTTGTCATCATTACGTAGGGATAATCTAATTTTTCATCGACCAAACTCTTTAGTCCGAAATTAAATCCCCTGCCTACCCTAAGCCCATTAATTTGAGCATCCTTCCAGTCTGCATGGAACGATGGGTGTTCGGTCAAATTTTCCTTATCAGATCCACTCTCTATGACATAAAAGTCAGTCAGGTCGCCATTGTGCTGCAGGAGATTCTTGGCAAATTCATTTGTTACATCAGGAAGATTTCTCTGAAGTAGTAGCGTGCATGCTTTTTTCATTATATACTACACCATCGCCAAGTATTTATTAAGGTCCTCGGGCGTTCCTAGGCCGTGCATTTTATGAACAAAAAACGGGACTAACATCTTGCCTGCAGCGATTAATTCATTGTAGACCGGGCATATATAAAACTCATTATTGACCCTTGCGTTATTTTCAATCATAGCCTCGGCATACTTCACAAAGTCGGAGCCCTTCCTGTAGTAATAAATTCCGCATGTTGCAATATCTGAAATTGGATTCTTCTCTGCAACCTCAGTGGCAATTCCACGTGAATTAACCTTCACAAAACTCCACTTAGGATGGACTGCCCTAAATGTAAAAACGACAGCATCGGTGCTTGTCAAACGACGAAGATTATCGAAGTTTTCCTTACTATACTCAATAATCTGGTCAGAATTTGCTATTAAAAGCTCCTCGTCATTATCTATCAGCTCCTTGGCTAAAAGTGCCGTGCAGGCAGCGCCCTCTGTGAGGCCGTCAACGACTATAATCTCGGCTCGTCCATTGGTTACCACATTTAACAGCGACTTAATTTCATACTTTTCCAAGTGCTCTTTTCTTACTAAAAAAATATATGTAGCATCAAAATCTAAATTCTCAACTACCGACTGTATCATGGGCTTTCCACTTACATCTATAAGCGGCTTGGGAAACGTATACCCCTCCTTGACAAATCGACTTCCCTCGCCTGCCATAGGAATTAATATGTTCATGATGTACTCTCCGACTCTACTAGTTGTATTTTACTTAAAATTGAGTCTAAGTTAACGTGAGTGGCATTTTTTACTCGCAACACATGCGCCCCTGAAGCTGTGGCAGCCGCGAAACCCTTGTCAGAATCCTCGACTATAATAACCTCACTAGGTGACACCCCCATCGCCGTCATGGCCTTAATGTATCCCTCCGGACTGGGCTTGGGGACAGAAACATCCTCATTCGTCACAGTCAGTGCAAGGAACTTCATCTGGCCCGTCTTTTTCAACATTAGGTGAGCAGTCAGTTTAATACTGTTAGTGACACAACCCAACATATAGCCCCGCTCACCGAGCCTGCGGTGCATGTTCTGCTTACCAGCATCCGTGGAGGCATTATCATTAATCACCTCCTCAGTCAGTCTCTGTTTTTCAGACCAAACCTTGTCGTGACTGTCACCGCTGATCCTTCCCTGTTCTGTCAGCATATTGAGCTTAGTCTTTGTAGGAAGTCCATTAAATGTAGAAACGTGTTCCTGCCTATTAATCTCTACGTCACATACGGTGAGTAAGGCCTGATTTAGTGCCTGATAGTGCCACTCACAAGCATCCACCAATACTCCATCAAGGTCAAAAAGAATCGCCCTAATCATGATGCCCCCCTATCTCTAATATATTGTCGGCGCATATTCCATATGCCCCTCTAATATCTAATATGTTGTCAGGCATTACTGCTACCGCATTTTTTGTAATGGGCATGCCAGGATAAGCCCAGATAATTCCTCGAGATGTAATGGTAAAATCATCATGCTGGTGCCAAAAGCAATGAATATTACCAGCTGATAGCATTCCATCCAGTGCACAAAGGTTTTTAGCGTGACACCACAATCCTGCGTTGTTTAAAAATGTGAAATCAATTTCATACTGTGGTTCGTCATGTCCTAGGTACCATTGATTTTTATGCAGCCAGACATCCACTTCAACATCAAATTTCATCTGAATAACCTGAAGTATTCTTTCAGGATTATTCTCAATATCTGGATTTGGACCTTCTAGATTACCGCGGTGCGAGATTAATATCATATGATACCGACCAATATTTTCTCCAGTTCATAAATGCACTCTTTCCATGGACGTGGAACAAGGACATGATTGCTTCTGGGTGGGTTTTTTATCATAGAAACTAAAGACACTGTGTCATAATAAACGTGCGAAATACCCGCAAATTCGCATGCACCTCCACCGTCCATGTGAACGAGTGTGGGTATTTCGCATGCAATACTTTCAATAATGTGATTAGGACCAGGGTCAAAACGAGAACCACTCACATAAACGTCATACCTCGAGAGCTCTTTCCCTAAATCAGCTCCGCTTAGTGGCGGGATTAAATTCGTATTTTTAAATTGACTGGTGGGTCGCCCTATATAAGTAAATGTGTAATCCTGATTATCCTCCACCCAGTCATCTAAAAAAGCATAGATGTCAGCTCCCTTGAGTGGATTATCCGACCAGTGATGTGTAACAATATTGATTTTATTGTTGTCTATCTTGTTCCCTGGTTTAAACACCTGATCATCTACACCATTATAAAGAACAGAGGCGGCAGCATGCCACCCCTTGTTAATATGATAATCACGAATCCAATTGGAGACAAAAATGGTGTGGTCACTTATCCTGCTGCAATCTCTCAAAAGCTCGTCCATGCCGCTAGTCCCCTTGCGAGCGTCACACTCGTTAACTCGGTGGACCACCTTAACTGATGGAAAACTTCTCTTGTAGGCTGCTATCTCGTTAATAGAAATGCCAAGGTCACTGTATCTTGGATCCTGCAGGAATATCATATCGAGATCACTGTCAAGCGTATGAACCACCTGATGGCCGAGATTATCCATATACTCACAAAATGAAGAAACAAATAAATTACCACCGCCCCATGGGCCGGAAACTGGTTTTCTATTTATCAGGACCTTCATTACTTAGTGAGTATAACCTGCCCATAGTCAATTTGATCATCGGGATATCCCCTGTCATCAACAAAGATTCTACGATCCATGATAATCAGCTCCTTGGTATCATCCTCTATAGAATCAACCAGGCTGGACACCTCAATGTCCTTGTTGTTCTTTCCAGGCAGGTGATAATCATCAAAAATAAGTGCCTTAGCGTAACGATCCTTGGAATTTTCCCAGTCACGCTTTACAAAATCGTACCTGTGATCGCCATCAATATAGATTAAATCGTACTCTTTCTCGGCGTCTGATGCGAAAAAAGCGTCAGAAGAGTCACCATAAAAATTAATTAACTGAAACCACTGTTCAGGAAACATATTTGTCAACGACTGAATCTGATCCTTGTTAAGTGCTGGATCCACTGACGTAATTTTACCTCCGCCATTTTCAGCCATGGCATAAGCCGCGCAGAAACATGAATATCCACGACCATATCCAATCTCAAGATAAGATTTAACATTTAGCTTCTTAATCAGCGAATATATTAATAAACCCCTCTCATAGTTAGGCCTGAAGAATGCGCCCACGGTCCTGTACAGTTCGCTGTCCTGCGCCCTATTTTTCTTAGCAGTAAACTCGCCAATATAATCAAAATTTCCTAAATTAAGTGACTCTACAGGAGTGCCAAGCTGATTTAACTTATCACGAATATGCACTTTCTTAATATCGCCTGTGCGCTCGGGCACCTGCTCTTTAGCTGGACCCTCAAATAAACTACCGGCGCCCTGAAAATTCATGTCTTTATTGTCCTCTTTCTCCAGATTCTAGTTACATCAGAATCCTCTGTCCAATTGTTACCACCAACTAGGTGAAAATTAGTTTCCAAGAAACTATAGAATTCTTCTCTTTCGTTTTTAGCGCTGTCCAGATCTGGGCCGTCGTCAGCGTCGTCGTCGTCATGCTTGATAAAATTTTCTACCAGCAACGCATTAGGGCTCATCTGGTTTGTCAAATTTTCAACGCACTTAAGCGGACTAGGAACATGCTCTAAAACCTCGAATATCAATACAACATCCAGCGGCTTATCATATGTGGGTAACTCATTAGGGGAAATCTCTACAGGCACCACATTAACGTTGAGTTCTCGGTCATCTACAGCCTTTTTTATTCTCCAAATTCCAAAAGAAAAATGCTCGCTATCTACATCCGATAGTGAAATATTAAGTGTCTCGGAAACTTGAGGCATATATTGAACTAGGGTTCTCATAAATGGAGCGACACCGCAGCCATACTCGCAAATGTGCATGCCGGGACGTAGCTGTAGTGTGTTTAAGATCCCAGAATGAAATTCAAGAAGGTCCATGTGCCTAACTACCTGCCTAAACGAACTCCAGGCACCTTGGTCCTTATAGAACTTAAAAATTGACTCCTGGTCGTCCCTGGGACTTAACGCCCATATATCCTCCAGGGTCATATCACTAACAGGCTCACATGTCGTCGAGCCAGGCAGGCTTGGCTTTCGACCAGACGATCGGGTGCCTAGCTGGAATGCCTCCTGCATGGAGACACCGTAGTACTCGCACAGGTCATATAAAAGTTTCTCATGAGGCTGCATCTGTCATTCCTTCTCTTTCGTCAATAGTCTAATATCGTGCTTTACCATCTTTTTAACCAATTCATCGAATCCTGTTTTAGGCTTCCACCCGATTATTTCGCCTGCCTTTGATGAGTCACCTCGAAGGACGTCTACCTCAGCAGGTCTAAAAAACCTAGGATCAATCTTAATATAATCATCCCAGTCATCGATGTCAACCTGGGCGAATGCAATATCCAGAAATTCCCTGATGGAGTGAGTCTCACCTGTGGCTATGACATAATCATCGGCCTCATCCTGGTTTAGCATCAGCCACATGGCCTCTACATAGTCTGGCGCATAGCCCCAGTCACGCTTTGATTCTATATTTCCTAGCGAGATGTGATCGGCTATACCGAGGTGAATTCGCGCTACACCATCGGATATTTTTCTAGTCACAAACTCAAGGCCTCTTCGCTCCGACTCGTGATTGAAAAGGATCCCGCTACAGGCATACATTCCATATGACTCCCGATAATTCTTTGTTATCCAGTGGCCGTACAGCTTCGCTACACCATATGGGCTGCGAGGATAAAATGGCGTAGTTTCAGTCGCTGGATTCTCAATCATCCTTCCAAACATTTCAGATGATGATGCCTGATAGAATTTAATAGAATTGTCAAACTCCCTAATAGCCTCGAGCATCCTAAGGACCCCTAGACCGGTGACATCTGATGTCTGCTCGGGAGTGTTCCAGCTCTCACCAACGAATGACTGCGACGCTAAATTATAAACTTCTACGGGTCGCGACTCTTTAAGGCACCTCAAGAGAGAGTTCTGGTCGGTCAGGTCTCCTATTAAAAAATTAACATTGCCCTCGAGGTGACCTGTATTGGTACGATTCTTGACGGAAGATCGACGTTCCATCCCAAAGACCTCATAGTCCTTGTCAAGCAAGAAGTCAGCCAGGTGACTTCCGTCCATACCATTAATTCCGGTCACCAGGGCCCGTTTTTTCATCCTAAAACCTTCTCCATCATTGTGATGTATGTATTTTTATAATTGCCAATATCATACCTCTGCACCCTGGAAAACTGCTCCTCCACAGAATACGGAGTTGGAAGATAAAACTGGGCTGGCAGATCCACAATGTTATACGGATGTAGGACCATTCGTGCAATTCCAACATCCCTAGAGATTATAGGTGTCCTTGTTGCGGCAGCCTCTAGGACTGCCTGTGGGCCACCCTCATACCTAGATGCCACAATGTATAAGTTGCATGCATTGTACATGGATCGTAACTTTTCGGTGGACGACCTTTCATGAAATGAGTAGCTGATTCCTGCCTCGGACAGCCTGTTCATCACATACTCTCGGCGCCATCCGCCAAGTAACACATGAATCTCATTGTTTTGATCCAGCTTCTCTATAGCCTCACAGAATAAATCTGGCCCCTTTTCCAATTTAGGGTTGCCCGTGCCACCCTCAGTGTCCCTCTGGAAAGAGCCTATAATAAACCTATCTAGGGGCAATTCAAGTTGATTACGTGCCTCCTCAAGACTCTCTGGATACCACACAGCAGAGTCATACCAGTAACATGCCACCAAAATAGGCTTTTGAGTCAGCCTACTTAAAATTGAAGCAGTGCTTGGATTCGGCACATGATAGGCGTCCACAAACTGGTCCCTGAATTTAAATTCCTCCTGCTTGTTAAGGTCAAACTTTTCAGGAACAATATGATGTACGGTTAGAAGAACCTTCTTCTCGACAAGAATATCCTGGGATATGTGATTCCAACACCATCCGGCCAATAGCCAAAGAATATCGGCATCGATAGGACGATCAACGCAGATATCAGGATTGTGCTCTCGCCACTCCGAGGCTATCCTGTCACAGATCCAATTTTCATTAGGAGCTAAAACATAAACTTTCATAATTCAATCATTTCCTTAATAACACTCAAGTACTGGTCCGCCACTAACTTAATATCCACATTACTGTCATAATTTAATGCATCTCGTGATCTGCTAAAATCCAATGGTGGGGGACTGTACAATTCAATTGGTGAAAAATCCCAGATATCCTCTTCAATTACTGTCGAATTAGTCCCGGCTATTTCTTCGGTACCTCCGGAAGATGAGCAGACAATATGACAGCCGGCACCTCGGGCGTCAACAACTACATTAGGGCAGTGGTCTAGCCAAGCCAAATGAAGAAACATTGATGATGCCTTCATGGCTGATATTAGCTGATACCAATTTAAGTTACCTAAAAAATTAATCCTATCATCAGAAATAGAAGTATTAGCATGCTCACCAGCCACCAATAAAACAGAGTCATCACCTGCATGATCCTGAAAATACCGGATATTCTCGTCAAGTCGCTTGTGCGGTCGCCATGATGAGGCGCACAGCCAGACTTTATCCCTGCCTAGATCTCCTATAGCAGCTTTGGGAATCTGGGATATTGTATCCAGCAGCGTACCATTGCGAATCACTGTCACATTTTCACGCTTTCCAAAATACTTAAATATCAACTTCTTATTAAAGATACTCTGCACAATTACGCTGTCGGCGGAGTCGTAGCTGTTCTTAATTGGCTCATTCATGGTATTCCAATCCTGGCCACTATTAAAATAAATCCCATCAAGCCTCAAGAGACAAGGGCCCAGGTCGGCATTTCTTTGAATAAATGAGATCTGGGCGTCTGGTGTACTATCTGTTATTTCATGACCGGCTGCGACCAGGGTAGAAGCTAACTTAGAGGCAAACGAGTTCGGGCCCGAGCTGGATTCGAAATTAACATTGTCAAAAAATATCTTCATTCAATATAGCCACGTGACCTAATCCACTCAGCACTTACCTTCTGCCTCTTGGAGCGAGGCTTGTGAAATAAATCCGGATCCTCCAGATTAATATTATAGTGGTACATACACATGTTCACAAATATAAGCGGTTTTTTTAGCCTCCATGACTTTTCAAGAATAGGTAGGAACACAGCCTGATCGCAGGCTATCATAATCCAATTACCATCCTCATCCAAAAAATTATTAGGATTAATACCGTTAAGCGCTGACCTTCTAAATGTCTTAAGATGGGATGACTTCCAAGGCTGATTATAGGGAGATATACTAGGCTCTAGTGGTCCTGATATGTTTTGTGCGGTAAATGCCCACCTGTGTGCCGTCCAAACAACCGCGGCATTGGTTTGTGTGTAGACCTGATCTAAAATGTGTAGACAGTCAGTGTCAGTAAGCCAATCCCCGCCGTCCAATCTAACCACAATACTTTCATCTGCTATGTTCTGGCACTCGTGATATGTATTACGAGTCTCCCCGAACTTCACGTCCCGCCTTACCACACTTACCTTATCATCAATATCAAGAGCCAAAGCTAAGTTACGACAAAATTCCCCAGTTCCATCTGTTGAGACATCATCAACTATTATCATACTCCAGTCATGATATGACTGTGCCGCAACACTAATAATTGTCTGTCGCATATCCTCGCGACAATTATAGGCAGGTGTGATAAAGGTAAAATGCGACACTAGTCACCAAGCATTATTTTAGGTTGACCCCTATCCAGTGAAACATGTGGTGTCGTCTTGGAGAAGTCTACTCGCTCATGAAAGATCCAGCCTCCCATTTCTTCCTTTAGCCTAGTAGCCAGGCCAGTAATATCTTGATCGGTGACGTCCTCCCATGACGAGTCAAAAAACATATTATTTTCTGGGGTGTCATCCTGTTCAATATCATACAGGCTCTGCCAATGTCGTGACCAATAATCACGATACGTCCTAATCTTTCTCTCCAGGTTATACCAGCTATAGTGGTGAACACCTGGGAGTGTGTCTATCAAATTAGCGAACCACTGACTGTACTGGCTCATAGCGTTAGAATTGCCTGCCATCGCTGCCAATCGACAGTTATGAACATTTTCAGTATAAAAACTTAGGTGTGGGATTAACTCGCCAGTCTCGGTATGAACATAGTCACAGCCGTCAGTTCCTGGTGCCGCATACATATTGCCGGCTTCATCATACTTCCTGAGGTGGGCCGGGACACCGTGCGTGATGTGTTCTAAGTTAGAGCTTAACCTCCACTTCCACGGATTGATGTCCATCCTAACCTTCTCCGCACTGCCCCAGTACTCTATCACCGGTAATGACACAATGTGCGCATGCTTTGGAAAATTAATGCCAAGATCAATAATTTTCTGATAGTCATCCTCATGAACAATCTCATCGGCATCCTGCTGCCAACACAGTTGCCCGGTACACCTGGACCTGGCCTCTGCCTTCTGGGCACCGTCAAAGACAGCAAACCTCTTGTCTGTCCAGTCACGCTCCACCTGGTGCACCTTTAATCTGGAGTCCCCTGAAGCCATCTCCTGTAACTCCGACCACGTTCCATCGGTTGAACCACCATCGACGACGACGACCTCATCACAGAACCCCAGGAGAGACCCTATGGACTGTCTCCAGGGATACCCGTGCTTGACACAGTCCAGTGTCGTAGTGTAGCCGCTAATTGTAGGCCTATAATTCATATCGTGCTTGATGGAATTCCAGAACCTATCGCGGGCGGCATAGAGGTATGCCTCGGTGTCGAACAGGTCATCGGTGTCGAACCAGATCTCACCTGCATGCTGGACATTATCATTAAGATGGAGCTCGCACCCGAGCAGCTTGGCCTCGATGACCATGCGTGGGCATGTATCACCGCCAAGCGGCAGGTAAACGAAGCCCTCTGCCTGTGCGAGCCTCTCCAGTACAGACTCGTAGTCTAGACCCCAAAGTGACTCATACTCCTTGTCATTATCCTTGCACCACTGGATAGCATCATCGGCACCCTTTATCCAGGAAGGAGAGCCGAGGACAATCCAGCCAGACCTTTCAGCACCATCATACTTGTGCCGAAGGGCCTTCAGCGTCACGAAAAAATCATCGCTGAATACCGACGACAGGACTGTCCTATTGTTCTCCAGCAGGAACGGAAACATCTCCAGATACCGGGACTCCTGTGCCTCCGACATCCACCATATAGACTTGGCGGCGTGCATGAAAGCTGACACTACCTTGCCATTCATCTCATTATGACATGCACACGGACGTCGCTCTGCGACCTGGTGCTTCTCTGGAGATCGATACTTGCAGTACTTATAATCGTACTCAAGGACAGAGTACCTCATATTGGCAACGATTGACGGAATCAACTCATGATTCAACGAGGCAAAGTTACCAAAGATCCAGTACTTTCTGACACCCTCCTCTAACAACTCCATGGTGACATCCTTGGAGTGAAGTTTAAAGATGCTAAACGGACAAGACTCGATGAGAGCCTCAGTGGTCAGCTCGGCACCGCCGATATAGTCCTCAATGAACATGTCGGCGACGAAGACTATGTCTGTGTCTTCTGGAATTGACAGCTTTGGAGCCGTCTCAAATGGATTAATGAACATGAATATACCTCATGCGATAATAACATGTGACATTTTCGTGTATAAGAATATTACAAGAAATAAGCTAAGACACTACGAATTATAAATTACGGCATCCGCGGTAACAGGTCTTACTTCCATCATAAACATTGGATAATTCGCACCGCAGATTACCCTATTGGTCTCAGCATCATCCCACCTTCTTAGGAACGGATAATATGTGTATGAATTACCAGGCGTCAAACCTGTCGCTAAGAAATTGGTAGTAATGATTATATCATCGGCTTCGTCAGGATACCAAAGCCTTTTTTCAGATCCCACAATAGAAGCATCATTATAGGCAATACTAGTTGCGGATGATGTAGACAGTGCCATAAAAATTGTGGGTCCCCCACCGGAAGAGCTGGTATCATCGATATATGACTGTACATACACTAAAACCTGGCCGGATTCAGGTGCAGTAAATGTTACATATGGATCAGTCGCGGACGTGTCTCCAAGGTCCCAGGTGATCCTGTACTGTGTAGTTTCATTGTTTGTTATCTCCTGATATGCAACAGATGACCCGTCTATCAGGCACTGGGTTAGGACTGGGGTGACCTCTCCACCCATACCATTGTAAATGGCACCTGAAACATGCATGTCACCAGCCACCATGGTGGTGCCCTTACTTGAAGCCACGCCGGCTGAACCGACGGAGCCACTAATGTAGACTAGGACATCAGATCCCGCGGGGGATCCGGTAGCTGCACCTGCAGTAGCAGCAGTAGTTCCAGCACTGCCTAAAATGACCTGGTCAGTGTAGCCGTCTGTTAAAATGGCACCAGGTAAATTATCCGTCTCCACGCGGAAGTCTGCATTAAGACCGTTCTCATTAAAGATAAAACCACCGGTGTATATCTTTATGGATCCGTCAGTGTATAGGAAAAGATAATCGTCACAATCAAAGTAGACGGTCGCACCATTCCCATAAATAGACTGGTCACCTGACTGCCCATTAAAATAAAGCCTCTGGTTAGCAGCCAATGCCAGTGAGCCTGTGGTGGAGATCTGGTCGGCAGCAGGCGCCGTCCAGCCGACGTCAGGAGCCCCGCCACCTCCGCCGGAGGAGGCAATCGTTACCTGGCCGTTAGATGCAGAAGTAATCGTTACATTAGAACCAGCAGCCAAGTAAGAGGTACCACCAATAAGCCGTGTGAGTGAACCGCTTAATCCAGCATTAAATGAAGCAGATCCAGTAGCGGTGAAGTCCGAAACTGATCCAGACAGATAAACTGGACCGCTAAATGTCGTATCACCCGAGCCACTCAAGCCGGCGGCAAAATGTGCGGAACCTGTTACACTTAAGTTAGACTGGAAGCCGACCTGGCCGGTGAACTGCGTGCCAGAAACTGTTGCGACGATGGAATCATCTATGGCAACGGTAACGTCTCCTGAGCTTCCACCACCCGTAAGGCCCGTTCCAGCCGTGACACCTGTTATGTCCCCAGCAAGACCTGAAATCGTAACCTGACCGTTAGATGCTGAGGCGATGGTAATGTTATCACCTGCCGCTAGGAAGGAGGTTCCGTTTACCAATCTCGTCAGGGAGCCACTTAATCCTCCCGAGAAATATGCAGAACCAGTTATACTGGCATTGCCACCGACATTTAGCTGCTGGTTGGCTGTGAGGGAGCCAGTCGTTGTAATCTGGTTATTGGCTGGGCCGGTCCATCCCACTTCTGCGGCACCGCCACCAGTCCCGACCTGCTGCTCTGAGCCGCCGGCATTTTTCCAGTAAAGATTGCCGCTCTTAGAGTACAGGACTGACTCATTGCTGGCCTGGACGCTGGGCGCCGTCATTGACTTGAGAAACAGGCCTCCCGAGAGCATGGTGCTGGCACCAACTGCAAGGGCTCCTGTGACGCTGGCCCTGGTGGCCACATTAATCTGATCATTGAACTGTGTGCTGGCAGCCTGGATAGAGCCAGACAGACACACTGTACCCGATGTAACTAGTGATCCTCTAAGTGCCATTACTCGTCATCCTCCAGAGGCTCCAGGGCCATCTTATACCTCTTGCCTGTCAGGTTATTTATAACTATCAGTTTATCGGCATCCTCCTGGATTGTCCAGTTACCCTTGTCATTACGTAGGTGGAGGTCTCCGGTGTACACATTAGCCCACCTAGCAGCAGCACTGCCGAGATCATACGTACTGTCAGCTGCAGGGAGGATGCTGTTGGCGGTCATTGAACTGTTAAATGTTGCAGTGCCTGCAAACGTTGACGTCGTCGTAATGCCAATAGATCCGGTGATCCCAACATTGCCAGAGAATTGCGAGCCTGAGAGTGCGGCAAATTTGGAATCGTTGACTGACAGTGTCGCCGTTCCACCGGCGCCCGTGTCCGCCATTGTTATTCCGGTCCCGGCTGTCAGCACCCTTTCATTATTGAGTGAGCCAGTCGCCGACATGACTACATATGCAGCAGACGCATCACCTGGGCCACTGCCACCGCCTCCGGAGCCAATCTCTATCTCTGTGCCAGCATCGTCCTTGTAGAATAGCTTGGTCGTTCCTCCGGTGTCCTTGGCGTACAGGGCTACGGAGTCTGTAGTTGGAGTGTCAGGAGGTCCTGGTAGGACCGAGAAGTATGTGGCTCCAGAGACCGCGACATCACCACCGAACAGAGCGGTGCCCCTTATAGATGTCCCACGTGTCAGCGCGCTGCCAGACACAAAGAATGTGACATCATTGAAGTTGCTCTCGTTTGGTGACAGTACAGCTCCTCCTGATAGGATAAGGACACGCTTATCACCAGTTGCTGGAATAAGGAACGTGTCCTCCCGTAGGTTTACACCACTTGAGGCAAGGAACGATCCAGTTATGCTGGTTCGACCTGTCACACCAACCTGACCCGTAACGTCTAGCTTATCGTCCGATCCATCCCAGTGAAGGTACTTTGATGCAGTCTCGCCAAATGCCTTGAGGTCTACTCCATACCCGTCTGCTCCTAGCGTCAGGCTTCCCCTATAGTTGGCGCCGTCGGCGGTGAGGGGCAGGCTGTTGTCCCAGACCATTCCAACAGTGGTAGCATTTCGACTGTGGAAAGTTGCTCCACCGGTGGCACCTCCAGCAGTCCCAACATGAAGGGCGCCAGTAACGCTGAGGCGTTCGGTGACATTGAGTTGAGCACCTGCAAAGACAGAGCCTGTCAGGCTGCTGATCCCTTGAACATTTATCTGCTGGCTAAATGTCACAGGACCGTTGCCCTGATATATGCCCCCATGAACTAGCAGCAGATCTAGACTCTGGTCCCAGTTGACATACCTACCCGCGGTGGCACCGAATGCCTTGAAGTCGACTCCGTAGTCATCGGCACCAAGAATCAGCGCGCCAGGGCCGCCACCACCGTTCTCGTCCCACTGCATGCCTATGGCACTGGAGTCACCACCGTAGAATATGACATCCGAGCCGTTACCTGTCTGTCCAACTAGTAATGTGCCTGTAACAGCCAAGGAGCCGGTAGTTGATATCCAGTTAACGGCGTGTGTGTCAGCAGTACCACCGTCCGAGCCGGACATCCAGCCGACTGGAGGGGTACCGGCGCTCAGGTCCAATAATTGAGCTGACTGGCCGGCGTTCTTAAAGTAGAGCTCGCCTCCATTGGAATATAGGACTGACTCATTGCTGGCCTGGACGCGGGGCTCTGAAACTGACTTGAGGAACAATCCGCCTGAGAGCATTGTACTAGCGCTGACTGATATTGATCCCGTCAGGCTGGTGAGGCCGGTGATGCTCTGGTTACCCACCAGTATTAGGGTGCTATCGCTCTGGTCCCAGAACATTAAATCCCCTACTTGCTCACCGTATGCCAGGAAGTCAACGCCATTACCGTTGGTGCCTAGTGTCAGGCTTCCCCTCTCAGTAGCAGTGCCGTCCCAGACCATGCCAATACCACTATTGTCGCCATAGAATGTTACATCTCCGGCAGTGCCGTCATCCTTTCCAACAAATAGCGATGCTGTGACGCTGAGGCGGTCGGTGACGTTGAGCTGCTCTGCAAAACTGGCATTACCATACTGGTGAAGGAAGTTGCCATAAACAGTGAACTGGTTTAAATCTGCATCCCAGCTTGACATGCGGGCGGATGAGGAACCGTACACCTGAAAGTCAACGCCATAGCCATTGGCACCCAGCGTTAGCTTGCCACCATTCGACGAAGGGCCACCGTCTTCATTCCAGTGTAGGCCGACGGCGCTAGCATTGCCGCCGTAGAAGGTGACATTTTCACCGGCACCTTCCTGTCCGACGACCAGGTTACCGCTGAGGCTTGTTAGGCCACCAACATTGAGCTGGTAGGGACCCGCTATAAAGACAGAGCCCGTAAGACTACTGATCCCTACAACATTTATCTGGCTATTAAAGGTGGCTGTACCTCCCTCGTGGGTAAACTGTCCAACAACCTTTAATATATCACTTGCAGGGTTCCACTGCATGTACTTACCAGAGGTATCGCCAAAGGCCTTGAAGCTAGTACCATAATCATCAGCACCCAGCGTTAGGGTCCCCTGTCCTATTGGGCTCCATGCAAGGCCCACGCTGTCGGCATCTGCGCCGTAAAGGTATGTGTACGCGCCTGTACCGGGTATTCCAACTGCCAGCGTGCCTGTAACATTGGCCCGGCCAGCGACATGGACCTGATTACCTAAGTATGTAGAGCCGGTAATACTGGCATTACCGGCGACGTTTACCTGTTCCTGTGTGAATATGGATCCGGTGACGCTGAGGCGCTCCCAGACGTTGAGCTGTTGGCCGAATATGGCATAGCCATTATAATGTAAAAAACCACCGTGGATTGCCAGTTCAGAACCTGGGCCGATCCACTGCATGTACTTACCAGATTCATTGCCAAAGGCCTGGAATCCTACGCCGGCACCATCCTGACCAAGGAACAGCACTCCATTCGTGCCGCCGTCCTCGTCCCACTGGAGACCGACTGCGCTGGCATTTCCGCCGTAGAAGGTGACATTCTGGCCGGCACCTGACTCACCAACTGCAAGTGTTCCGCCGATGGACGATGCGCCTCCGGCGACTGTGAATCCCTGTGTTCCGACATATACAGCACCTGTCAGGCTGGTGTTGCCGGCAATGTTGATCTGCTCCTGAATAAATACAGAGCCGGTGACGCTAAGGCGGCCACCAACGTTGAGCTGCTGGCCGAGTGTGAATGAGCCATTACTCTGGATAAAGCTTCCCTGGACGCTTAGCGTGTCGATGCTCTGGTCCCAGAAGACGTAGCGTGCAGCCGTCTCTCCCCAGACCTGAAAATCGATACCATAGTTGCTGGCGCCAAGGGTCAGGTTGCCGTACTCGGCGCCATCAGCATCCCACTTCAGTCCTACGGCGTTGGAATTGCCACCGTGAAACGTAACGTCGGCTCCCTCGCCTGACCGCCCAAAGAGACTCTGGCCAATAACTTCCAAGTTTCCGGAGACCAGCAGGCTGCCGGTGTAGTTCTCATTGACCTGAACGACCGACTTCTCAGAATACATGGTGCCAGAGATAACAACGTCACCTCCGAAGACTGAAACACTTCGAGGATCGCCATCAATCTTACCGTCGACCGTTCCTGACACATAGAGAAATACGTCGGGCCCGATGCCACTGTTAGTCTTAAATGTGGAAGTCAGGTTGCCATTGGAATCAACATCGCTGGAGCTTACGATCAGGACCTGTGCTTCGACCTCACCGGAACCGGACGCTACTAGCCTGGATGTCTCTACCTGTCCGGCTTTAAAATTCTTAGGCATCTCCTACTCCCTTACCTGTTTGACATGGCAACGTAGTTAATAGTCACGGTTGGTGATGACGACACATCATCGCCCGTTGCCGAGACATTGACAGTACAGCCGGACGTGGTGACACTGCTGGCCCATATATTTACGTCCTCGCTACCCCATGCCGCATCGACCTTTGAAAGCGTAAAATTAACAGCCGGAATATCTGTGTGGATCTCAGAAAACGTAATCGCTGTCGATGTGGCCGGAGTTGTTATAATAGCTGTGCCTGTATTTATAACCATTCCTAGCTGCTCTCCACAATTGCAATTACCTGTACGCTGACCTTACCCGTAAAGGCTGCCGACGTGTTAATAGCGGCACTGGTTGTTGAAACGCCCGAGACCCAAACATTTACGTTTGCATTGTCAGTCGTCTCCAGCGCAGTTGCGGTAACTATGGGTGCTGTGGTGTACTCCTCCTGGAATGTGTACGTCTCGCCAGATGAGTTGGAGAATGTCACTGTCGATGCCTCCATTGTCATCGTGTCCTCAGACTGGTATATAAACTGAGGTGATCTGCGGACAAACGGATAGGTCTTTCTCAGCCTATTCGCATCATGCTTTCTATCGATCTTTGTACTTGCCATGTTGACGCCCCACTGCTATCGTTAGATAAATATTACGTAGGTCGTTAATGTGCTACAGTATCTGCGAAGCTAGTGTGGCCAGCTCAGACCTCTGTCCCTTTATTAATGTGATATGGCCAGCTATATCGTGGTCCTTGAACTTTTCTACCGCATATGTGAGGCCATTTGAGACCGAATCAACGTACGTATTATCTATCTGCTCGACATCACCTGTCAGTACTATTTTTGTGTTCTCCCCGGCCCTTGTAATAATAGTCTTAAGCTCATGGACAGAAAGGTTCTGGGCCTCGTCAATTATAATAAACGCATTGGATATTGACCTTCCCCTTAGGTAAGTTATAGCCTCAACCTCAAAGATGCCCTTTTCAAAATACAGCGAGATCATTGACTTGCCATTTCTGTCCTTGTCAGAATTAAAGAGATATCCTAGGTTATCGAGTATAGGTTTTGTCCACGGATGCATCTTCTCCTCAAAGGAACCTGGTAAAAAGCCTATGTCATTACCGAGCGGCTGTACCGGCCTAGATACCACCAGCTGGTGAAAGCCTATATTCTTTTCCAAGACATGATGTACTCCTGCGGCAACCGCGAGCAGTGTCTTACCAGTTCCAGCCGGACCGACTAGTGTTACAAGCTTAATAGTCGGATCGAACAACAGGTCAAAGGCAAATCGCTGTTCCTTATTTCTAGGCTTAACACCCCAGATAGCTCCAAATTCAGGAAGAAGTGTTATCTCGCCTTCACGATGGCGGCCTATAGCGGCAGACGCAGACGGTGTGGACTTCATCACTACGAACTCATTTGGCTTGATACCCTCAAAGTCTGGATGATCTTCCAGCACTGCCATCTTCTTATCTTCATATATTTTATCGACAATGTCCTGTGATACCGTTGCTCGGCGGACGCCTGTATAGATCAGACTCTTGTTACTTGTCACCCTGTGTTTCAGGTAGTCATCACACGGGATTCCCAGGACGTCACACTTTACGCGGAGGTTTATATCCTTAGTGATAAGCGTAACATTATCTCCGTACCTCTGGATTAACTCGTAGGCATCGGAGAGGATAATATTATCAGCCAAGGGGTTATCAATTAACTCCTCAGGCATCTCATCCGTAACCTCGAGGCGTTTTGTTATCTTTAAAGTGCCTCCATTACGAAGTTCAACTCCATCACTTAGGCTGCCCTGCTGTCGAAGGTTATCCAGGTGTCGACTGACTTGCCTGGCATTTTGTCCCGTCTCTCCAGGATGACCCTTTTTTCTATCAAGCTCCTCGAGAACTACTAACGGAATAATAACCGTATTGTCCTCAAAGGCGAAAAGGGATTCAGAGTCGTAGAGTAAAACGTTAGTGTCTAAACAGAATATCTTTGTCAAGATGGCGTCCTTTCCCATCATATCTATAAATATATTATTTCTACGATACACTCACACTTATTGATTTTAAAATTAAATTCGAGGAGCTGAAATGGAAGATGAACCAATATCCGATATAACATGTTTCGGATTTCACCACGAGACTGGCATACAGTGTCAAAAGCAAAGTTGCAGGCAGTGGATTCCCTGTAAGGGTGACCTGAACTGTACTGTACTGTCTGCTAAAAGGGGGCCGAAGACCCTGCAGCAAATTGGAGACATCTTTGGACTGACACGTATGCGAGTGTGCCAGCTTGAAAAATCAATATTAAAAAAGATTAGGCGTAAAACAAACGCCAATTAATTGGTGGACCCGGTGGGAATCGAACCCACGTCCGGAGCATCTTCAAGGTCAAGTCATTCACAAGTTTAGTCAGTCCATTCCCGGATCGACAAGGTAGTCACAAATTTTCCCATCTCCTATGTAACCTCGGAGATCCACCTGTTACAAAAGGTATTCACTTATCTCTAAGTGGGGTAACTTTGTACCAGGGAACCATTGTGATTTTTTATTTTCGCAGGATCTCTACCTGTTATCCGACGTTGGGTATCAAGGTCATCGGAAACCCCGACATTACGCGGCTAGCGCGTAAGTGTTGTAATTGCTATCGTTGGCAATTATAAGTTTGAGATTGAGTTTTAGGTCATCTAGCTCATAAGACCACTTGCACTATCACTATCCGCTACCCCGTCGAAACCAGTCGGGCCCATAGATTAAGCTGTGCGGGGAAACCCACCTACCTGCCGCACACAGGTGCCCACCCAAAAAAATGGGGAACCATTTGTATGATCAATCTTCATCCCTAGAAGAAAGTGATGATTTAACAAGGTCACCTGACTTGTTCTTTAGGAGTCGAAGCCCCTTTCTCACCCTGACACCTGCGGACTTGTTTCCGTTGGCGTTCTTGTGAACATCAACTTCCAATGACTCCACTAGAGTCTTCAGTTCTGTCCACTGGTCAATTATCTGCTGTCTCATATTAGGCTCCCTAACTATTTGATATTATAAATTTGAATTAATCTTCCTGTAAACTTTATTTTAACTAGTGACCAACCCAGGAGAATTATCGATCACTTCATTCTCGTCTAACTCGCTCAAACACTCACAAATTACGCGCATTTGTGCCCCATCTTCGAGTTCCAGTGCCAGCAGTTTTATAATATGCAAAATCTGCGACTGCTTGACTCCAAAATTCATAATCTCCGCTACAATTTGCCTCCCCGCGGCAAGGTCAGTTGCGTCTCGTTCTGTTTTAGTTTTACCATAAAATTTAGTCATAATAAATAGTCCATGTCTTATAAATATTACTTTTCAGTTTCAGGCTCAATGAATTCAGTCCTAAAAAATGGCTCTATTTTATAGAGTTTTTCGCCTAATATTCTTAAGAGCTTCCCCTCAGTTCGTCCATCAATAAAGTCTGATGTTAGTATTATATGACTGTTCCACTGCTTGTTATCAATAATAAACTGAGCCTGTTCCCATGTCGGAATATCTACATCGTATGACTCTAGGATATTGGTGAGTTTTTCAGGGATCATAATGGCGATATCTTCTTTGGTCATAACTGACCTGGTGTCCTCGACATTATAAACAAACTCTGACTTGCAAAAATCTATAATACGATGTATGACCCCACAGTTATTGCACTTGACGGTCTTAGAGATAATTTTATCATCATCATCAACGACAGAAAATACAACAAATTTATGAAAAATAGGATCAGGCATTCTTCTAAATTGTGGTAATACACAGTGGCAGCTCACCAAGTGCTTTATTCCCTCTGGCATTTTTACGTGCTCCCATCTTTTATTATTGCAACACTTAACTTATTTATATTATCTAAAAATATGGAAGCGTATCTTTTAGAAACTGATGCCCCTGCGGCAGGCACTATCCTCTCTTGTCCTGTATCATTAGAGATAGTAACCCCCCAATTCGCTGCTGATCGCAAGACATTGAGTGCCATATCTAGCTCCTCAATAGTGATATTGTTTATTTCCGCAGTTAATTTACTCACGCTTATTAGAACGCATGTGCTACTTAATGACCTAATCCTTTCATTGAGCAATTTTGCAATCTCATGATGTTCGGCAGATGCCCTGGTGGTTAGATCATTAACATGTGATAAAACGGCAGGACGCGCTCTTTCATTAATAATGGTAACTGTTCCATTAGAACAGATTATCTTCTCAACGCTTCTAAGGTCATAAAATTTTACCCCTGCTATCAAGTCACCTTTCATTGGTGATACTATGTCTGTTCCTACAGCGGCAGCAACATCTGCAATTGTATTCAGTGTCTTAAGGTTATCCACACCAAATGACACGAGCATAACGTCTATAGTCTGTCTATCATTATTAACTTTTATCGTGTTGATTACGTCGCTGCTAAATCCCCTAGCAAATATGGTGACAGGCTCCTTTTCCTTAGACGCGTCCTGCAGTAGTCCATCTATCTCGCCAAGCGTCTCAATAACGCCGTCAATTAAAAAACACTTGCACCAATTTTTTTCCCATTTCTTCTCTCCATAAAAAGGTCCTATAGGAAGAAGTAATGAAAAATTATAACCTGATTTTAATTCAATTAATGTGTCATTTGTCTTTGAGACGTCTATAAAAATTTTGCCTGTCATGCCAGCCATACTGCTGGCCTCTGTCACGATATCTGTAATAGTTGAGCTGAATGAAAGTGAAGACAGGAGGCCAACTATATCACTACGCCTTAGAACTGTTGGAGATATATCATCGTAGCTTTTATTTTCTAGGTCAGCACGTGGGCCTACTATTAACTTAATAACCATAGCCCCAGAGCCTGGAACTCTTTTCTCTGCTTCATGAACACACTCTAGAAGCATGCCTGCAATCATTGAATCTATACCGACAGACGACTGATACAATTCGTTTAAAATGATATAAGTCCGCTTACTCACATAAATTGAATTGGCATTTCCACGAATAATACTTCCATCTGCTTCGGAAATAGAGTTTAAAATAGAAAGAATCCTGTCAGTTGATTCCTTAATTTTATCCTCAAATATTACCTTAGAAAAGTTCATAAAAATATATGGCTCCCCGAGCTGGACTCGAACCAACGACCATCTGATTAACAGTCAGACGCTCTACCAACTGAGCTATCGGGGATCGGGCATGCTCATTATATTATACACTCAAATCATTAAGAGTTTTTTGCATTTGAAAAATCTTTTTCTTAATAACCTTCTTAATACCTGGATTAACACGTGTCGCTCGAGGAACAATCTCATGCCTAATATAATTACGCATAAATGAAACGTCTAAATTACTAGGATCATTCACGTAAGGCACTTCCTTTCTATCGCACCAATCAACAAGAAACTCTTTTGGAGTTGCAAGAAAAGGTCGAATAAACTGATCTCGAGCAAGTGGAATCATCATTGGATTTCCATGCAGTGAAGTAAAAATCCAATTTTCAACAGCGTCATCTAGGTGGTGACATGTAATAATAGATTCCGCATTACACATATTAAAAAAAGCATATCGGCACAGACGCCAATAGTTTTCCAATGATTCACCCTGTGGGGGTGACAGCAAAATTCTGTCTGTAACTAATTTAATATCATATTTCTTACAGTACCCTGTCACCAGTTGCTGCGCCTCATTCGCGTGACTTGTTCCGTGATTAAAGTGAAGAACTGTTATATCCTTTCTTCCATTTCGAAGAAAATCCAGTGCAGCCATTGAGTCAGGACCACCCGACACAGCGATGGCAACTTTCTTAGGGATCTTTACAGCTGTAGTAATCATAATATATTGGTAGGGCGCCGGGGACTTGAACCCCGAACCTGCCGGTTATGAGCCGGATGCTCTGACCGATTGAGCTAGCGCCCTATACTTTTTATTATAATAAGGGATATAGGATTTTACAAATCCAATATTCTAATATGAGGTATTACCAGGTGTCTTCCTGACCTAGCCAGTCCTTGAAATCCTCACTGCCACCTCGTGACTTCCAGTCAGAGTCAATGCACAGTTTAGAACTTATACCTCCCCGGGCATTAAACAGCATTACAATCCTGAGCCTGCATGGCTTATAGACATCAATGATATCATCGTATATAACATTTATAAGTCTCTCATAAGACATCACCGACCCACGAAATTGAAAAAAATACTGCTTCAGTGACTTAAGTTCGATAACTTTTTTATTCGGATAAAATGTGATATAGGCAGAGGCAAAATCTGGCTGACCAGGAACTCCTTCAAATGTAATTTCTGGATTTTTTATCTTTATTTCATACGGTTCTTTAGTAGGATTAGGAATAGATTTTAATAGCTTCCTATCCGACCACGACATGACTAATTTTTTTCAATATCCTGCAGGGACATTGACATTGCAAAATTTGCAGTGGCCTTCATTCCTGAATGGAATGACATTTTAGGTGTCCATCCTAGAAGCGCCTTCGCCTTTTGATAAGAGCCCAACGTAAACTTATTAACCTCTTTTTCAAGGCGAATCTTTTTTAATGGATAAGTACCCTCAAATAGATCAGGATATTTATCCCAAAATTCACCAGCACTATGAAATATAGGATTAGTGTCGCTTTGCAAGGTCTCGGCTATCGTACTGTATATTTCTTTTACGGAAAATGCTTCGCCAGATGCAGCATTAAAAATATGTCCTGGGGCGTTAACATGTGTCATGCACAGCACATTAAGGTCATTCACGTCATCAACATACACATAGTCTCGACGCTGATCGCCAGTAGAGTGTAATATAGGAACATTACCTTGAAGCAACTCCCTTAATATGTAACCAGTCAGTGGTGGAGATAGACGACGAAAGTCCTGGTGTGGGCCATAAACGTTATAATACCTAATAATTGCGATATCAAGGCCGTAGGAATTACTGTAAACCCTGCACGAGTGCTCAGCTTGTAACTTTGAAGTAGCATATACCAGGTCAGGGGTCACATTATCAGTCTCGGCAGACGGAAAATTAATATTATTTTCGTATATGGCTGACGTGCTAGCAAATACAACTCTTTTAACACCATTTTTTCTGGCGTGTTCTAACACATTAACTGTGCCACCCACATTAACGTCTACTGCATGATATGGATCCTGTTGACAAACTGGCAATGATGAGATACCTGCAAAGTGAAACACGTAGTCTACACCCTTTAGTATATCACCCATGATGGAAGACCTGACATCCTCCTTAATAAAGGTGCCAAAAGTCTTGCCATCTATTTCTAAATTATCCTCGTAGCCAAAGGACATGTCATCCACCAGGATAATATCATGTCCCTCGTTGTGCAGTCGATAACCTAGTTGGGAACCTATAAATCCCGCTCCACCCGTTATAACAATCCTAGCCACTGCTCACCTAGTTATCACGCCAGAGATGATTGGCAGCATATTTTAGGACCTCCTCTGCGGAGTCCTCATTGTATCCATACTCATCAACCAGCGTTCCTATCATATCACTGTACTTCTTCTGCTGCTTGCGATCCCTTGTTTTAGACTTAGTAACAATGCGGGCAATTTCTCGTACTGATGACATTAGCTTATTCTCAATTGCCTCGCGGAGGGGTCCGTAGACATTCCACCTGACCTGCTTGCCCCTTCTTAACAGGGTAAACATATAACTGGTAACATCATTCCGGAATCCCTCTTTTGCCGAGCCTGTAATTCCTATCTGCTCCTCGATAGACTGCATGAACTTCTCGTCCGGCTGCATCTCCTCGTTGGTGATTTTATCCTTGACGCCCTGTTTGTTGACAAATGCCTCCGCATGATCTAAGTAGTTATTAAATAGCGATTCTGCTTGCTCGTCATAGGCTGAAACGAAAGCCTTGGTAATCTCCTTCTCAAGTATGCTCAGGTACTCTTCATGAATAATTTTCTGTAGAAGTTCCAAGTACTTATTCCTGTCCTCCTCAGAGACAACCTGTTCCTTTACCTGCTTGACCAATGCCTCTCTGACTGAAATGGGTGTAATAATGCCCTTCTCACTGTCAGACAGTGCCGAGTCAATGGCCTTCATAATAAAGCGGGTCGAGATACCGCTCATTCCCTCATCCCGCGCCTCATCACGTAGGTCCTTAATGTCAATTTTCTTTACTCGACCCTTTTCGACAATTGCATCGCCATTGTAAATCTTCATCTTAGTTAAAACATCACACTTTTGTGACTCCTTAAGCCTAGACATCACAGAAAACATGGAAGCCACCTTTATAGAGTGGGGCGCTATGTGTGCGTCGAAATCAGAATGTCCAAGAATTTTCCTGTATATCTTGGACTCTTCCTTTAATTCCAGGCAATAAGGCACATTTATTTTGACTATCCTATCCATCACGGCCTCGTTGGTGTGATCGGACTTAAAACGATTCCACTCCGACTCATTGCAGTGTGATAGAATTGCACCATCAAAATAAATCATGGCATTTTTACCAGGAGAGGGTACGGACTTCTCCTGTGTGGCTGTTAGGATAGTGTGAAGAAACTCAGTCTCATTCTTAAAAATCTCAACAAATTCAACAATTCCTCGATTTCCAACATTAAAGGCACCATTAAGGGAAAGTACTCTGGGGTCGTCCTCGGGGTATAAGTCCAGCTTTGATATATCTTCTGTTCCAATTAAAATTGATGTATCCTGGGTGTTTGCGTCAATGGGCGGGACAACCCCAATTCCTCGACGACCCCTAATTGAAAATGAGGAGGTAGTTATGGGAAATTTTTCGTACTTATTATCGAACTCTTCCTTTAGCCTAAAGCGGCATGCAGGACAGAGATCACCCTCTATTTTAATGCCTAAAATTTCCTCAAATTTTTCCCTTAAGTTTCTTGGAAGTAGATGGAGGGGCTCTTCACGTATTGGACATCCCTCTAGGTGATAAATGGGCCCCTGTCTTTCTAGAGCCTGTTTTGTCCTCTCCATTAAAGCTGACTTACCTGCTCCAACGGGGCCCATAAGCAGAAGTACCTGACGTGATTCTTCCCCCTTTAAGCTGGCTGACTTTAGAAATCTCATAATTTTTGAGATTGCATCCTCCAGCCCAAAAAAATGAGATGAATAGTAGTCATATATAGGGATAGAATTTCCCTCAAATAAGCTCTTGCAGCGCGGGTCTGCAAGGTCCATCTTGTGTACCCCATATGAAATAATTGCATCATAAAGTCTTTTATGAGCCAGCTTAACAACGCCAGGATCCTCGCGGATTAAGTTCAGGTAATCAATAAAGCTTCCTGAAAACTTAGTATTTTTCTTCTTTTTTCTCTGTTCGTGAATTATAGACAGAAAATCATCGTTAGACATAGGTGCACATCCCTCAATATAAGTATATTACCACCAGGCAGCAATTTTTAAAATTTTAAATCTCCCACGGATCATCTTCTATGATAGTGAAAAATTTAACTGGATCAGCCCAAAGATCCACAATATTCTTGCAGACCTGCTCCGCATACTCAAGGTCAAGTTCCCTGCCGTCGAACTCGTGTTTTAATATTAGCGTATTATCAGGAGATATTACCTCTTCTACATATATCTTAGGAATACTATTAAGGCCAACATTTTTAATTAAATCGTCCCTAATTAATTTCCAGCCATCCTCGTCTGAAACTTCGTCTATCGTGTAGGTATCCCTTTTTAATGAATAGCTAAAAAGATTCATATCCCTACAGACATCATCATTTAAGTACTCACGTAAAAATGATTCGTCATGGTGAACTTCCCTGGCAAAGAAGCACTCTTCAAGCCCCATTTCTTTCTCTATCATTTTAAAAAGTTTAAATCCCAGGTGATACGGATTAATCCTGCCCATATGTGGTCGAATAACCTGATTGTGACTCTTGAGAAATGACAGGTGATACTCCTGAGGTATTCCTACCTCACTTAATATCTTATAGTGCCAAAATGAAGCCCATCCCTCATTCATAATCTTTGTTCGTGCCTGAGGAATGAAATAATCAGTCTCATCTACGACAATACCAATGATGTCTTTTTCCCATTCCCTAAGGTGTCGACCGTAATCCCTAATAAAATTTAGGATATCGTAATCAGGCTCTAGCGGAAATTTATCGATGTCAAAATCTGCATACTTTTTTTCTTTGTCATTATTGATTAAATTGATGTAACTCTCTTTAATTTCCCTATGTGTCTTTTTAGGAGTGTGAGGGAATCGACGGCACTGATACTTAATGCTATGTGCAGCATCTAATATTCGCTCCACACCATCGACGCCAATGCCAGGATCCTCAACATATTTTCTAATTCTTAATGCGGCCGATCTAAATTTGGATATCACATTAGACGGATCAGTATGGGAAAAATTTATATTATTCTTAAAAAAGTCAGAGTGACCAATGCAGTGTGCCATAGTCAGGACATGCATTGCCATGTCATTTTCTCGCATAAGATATGAGATGCTAGGGTTCGAATTTATAATCATCTCATAGGGCAACCCCTCCATTCCAGCATTATACCTAAAATGTGTCTGCTCAAAACTCTTCCCAAAGCTCCAGTGATGATAGTGTGTAGGGAGTCCAACATATGCCATGTTCCCTATCATGTCATAATAGTCACACATCTCGTAGTCTATGGGGTACCAATCCAAGTCATAGGATGCTGCTAGTTTGCAGATCTTTTTATCCCACTTTTCCAGTTCTTCAAATGTCCAGTCAGTCATTTGTAACTCCAAATATTTTTTTAAATGACAGCCAGATATCGGAAGGAGATGTCATCTTTAAGAGCTTAAAATTTTTGCCAGAATGTGGCTGGTAGTTTGTGTATGTATCAGAGTAGTTTTTTCCATATGCCTCACCTGCCGGTGTAATCTCACAAAAAGAGTACACCTGACACTTTTCAATTAATTTTTTAGTTTCAGTGAGGCACTTTTGGTGATCTTCTGGCCAATTATCACCATCGGAACAGTGAAATCCATAGATGTTCCACATACTAGTGTGAAATCTTTTTTCCACAATATCATTCATGAGCTCTAATGCAGGAGAGATTAATGTTCCACCGGAGGGCGTCCTAGAAAAAAATTCTTCCTCAGAGACTTCTTTGGCACTAATCGTGTGTGATATAAAGACAATCTCAATATTGTCATACTTGTACCTTAAAAACTGATAGACTAAGAAATAAAAGCTTCTAGCTATGTATTTTTTCTCTGTGGACATACTTCCTGACACGTCCATAATGAAAAAAACGACTGCACTGCTATTTTCCTTGGGCTTTGTCTTATAGTGCTTGTATTTTAAGTCGCTATCATGAAAAGGGAAACGCTCTTCATCCTCCTCCTGCTCATTTTCTAAATTTTTTTTATGAATTCCCAGTCTTTCAGCTGTAAGCTTTCTTTTTATCTTATTTTTTAATGTAAGCTTTTTTGAAAGCCTGGACCTAAGACCTTGCGTCCTATGACCTCTCCACTTTGGCTTCTTCTCTGTTACAAATCTAAACTTTTTCTTCTCTAGTTCTGGCAGCTCTAAGTTTTCAAATAGATGCTCTGCCAGCTCTTCAAGCGTAAGCTCAACTTCATAATATTCCTCACCTGGCTCATTACTGGCCCCCTGGCCATTTTCACTACCCTTTTTCTTAGCGTGACCGACCTTTTGACCCTTTCTGATGTTTTTTCCGGGGGCGGACCCAACCTGCTTGTTGTGTTCGCCATCTCCAAAAATAAACCTGTATTCTTTGATGCCCTTGACTGGAATAAGGATTTTTTTCTTTCCATCTTTCCCAATTATGGATTCTTCAGCAACAATATGCTGGATTCCGTCTTTAATAGCTTTATTGATCTTCTGCTTGTGCCTACGTCTATCTGTGGCTGACCGATCAGATGTTGATTTGTGTTCTCGAAAAATTGACATAAAATTACTGTGATGATGACATCAATGAAAAGAAATTTTTAACCAGCAGCCCGACAGTTGAACCTCCCATTAGCCACAGTAAACGTGTAACGTTATTTTTCCATTGTGTTAAACGATCGATCTCTATAAGAAGCTCTCCTTTTTTATCATCCCACTTTTCCAAGTCTTTTGACCTTGCAGAAACCCAGAGAGATATTTCTTTGTGGCGATCAATAACCTGTTCCATTGATTCCTCAAATCTATCAAATTCAATTATTTTTGCTTCAACGTCTCTAGTTTTAGCCACTAAACCTCCTGAGGGGTCGTAAACTGTTATAGCCACCTTAGAGATTAATTCTTTTACTTCTGCTTGATTTGACTTAATTTGCATAATTTCTACCATAAGTTTATCAAATCCACCATTCAGTGCTGCTGCAGATGAAAGAATATTCTCGATGGCCATTAGCCTATTATTAAGAACTGTATTATCAGATTCATCATTCATTTTAGATCCCTCCAAAGATGTCAATATTAACTATCACTCACCTTTATTTTGAGATCTCATATTAGCTACAAGTGTTGAACTAGATTGAATTTTTCCCCCTCCTACACCGAATATAATTTCACAGCCAATTAATTCACAGATATCATGCTCTGGAACATTAGAGGAATCTGTCCTATCTCCTCCTTTTGTAAAAAAATCTGGCTTTAGAATTTCTATTGCTCCTTTAACTGTTTGCCCACCGTCATCCCAGGTTGTCACCGAACCTACACCTTCTAATCCAGAAATAATTTCCATACGTTCAGCTATTGGCATAAATGCATAGCCCTTTTTTCTTATTAAGAAGCCGTCATTGTTAACTACAATGACAACCATTGACTTCTTAGCTTTCGATGCTAAGTCAACGGTGCCTTGAATACACCGTAGATGTCCAACATGAAGTGGATCAAACCCACCAGATGTTAAGTAAATTTTTCCACCTCTTTCTCTAAACTGACTCTCTATTAGATAGTTAGCTAGATCTTCTATATTACTCCATATCATAACTTACAGCACCTTTAGTTATTAATCTTCTACTTAGAAGATACTATTCAAGCCTCTAGTATTAATAATATTAAAAATAACTGCTATAGTGTGTTTGTTTAACTAGACGTACTTTTTAATCTCGGCACTGATTTTTTTATTGAATATTTTTATAAAAAACTTCTTATCAGGAGGTTTTGGAGTACGAAGTGGAAACATTCCCGATTCAGAGGATAGCATGTTTCCTTTTTTTTGATTGCACTCTCGACATGCAGTCACTAAGTTATGCCAAGAGTTAATACCGCCACGGGATTTTGGGATTACGTGATCCAGCGTGAGATTAGACGTCTCAAATACCCCGCTGCAGTATTGACACCTATAGTCATCCCGAATCATTATATTTTTCCTAGAACAAGAAAATTTAACATGCTCATAGTTTACAAATCGCTTTAAAACTATGACAGCAGGAACTTGCCACGCTTTTTTAGCAGATCTAATAAATTTTTCATATGCTTCTATAATGTATGCTTTTCCCATAATAACAAGGCTTATTGCATCCTGCCATGAAATAATCTCTATCGGCTTGTACGATGAGTCTAATTTAAGTGTTACAACATTGGATAGCATGTAGGTGTCCCATTATTAAATATAACGAGTTTTTACAGACGGTCTTACTCCAGACAATAAAATAATTTGACAAATATGCTCTAATCGTTCAATGTGCTCAAATGCATCCCATGGATTTTTTCCCACCGCGCAGGCTCCATGATTAGCCTGACCTACAATATCATATTCCACTTTTCCATCGCTTATTTTTAACTGCTTTGAAGTCGCATTGGCCAGCTCGATGGATGTGGCAGGTAATGTGGGAACATTTTTACCAACGCGAGTATACCTGTAGATTTCAGGGAAATTAGAGGCGACTGCCTGTAGGTCAAAACCGGCAAACATTGCGGCGACTATATTAGTCGGATGAACATGTAAAATACAGCGTGTTTGCGGCGCATTATTTAATAATTGCCAATGCATCTCTAGCTCACCGGATGGATTAATATTTTTTCCAATATGAAGTCCATCATTTGTGATTTTAATTTTTTCAATAGATTCCGGATAGATAATGTTTTTTCTTACACCTGAAGGCGTGATATAAATCTTGTTATCTCCCTTTCTTCGCAGGGAGCAGTTGCCGTCTCGTGTAGTTATCCAGCCCCTTTTATAGCATTCACGCATTACGTCACCAATAGCAGTTATCATGTCTTATCCTTGTCTGTGTTAAATAACAGAAATAAATGTATTTTACATAGATATTAATATGAGAGCAATCTTTAAGTTTCTAAGCATAGCTTTGATTTTAGTCATCACTCAAGGGTGTTCAACTAACCTAAAAGACTCATCTAATTTTATTGAACGTGATGCATTCGTACACGTTGAAGTTAATAATTTAAATATTTCAAATGAAGATGGTGCGCAAAGAGAAAGGCAGGGCTTTGGATCTGGTGTTATTGTAGAAAGTAATACATACAGAACCCTAATACTTACCGCGGCACATGTTTGCGTGCCAAGTTCAGATTATTTTTCGGGTGATGTGCTAACTTTTATAACGGTGTCTACGTGGAATGAAGAAAGATTATCGGTTGAAGTCGTTGGAATAGACATAGTAAACGACCTGTGCATGCTTGAAGGTGATTTTTCAGGCTTGCCATACATTAGACTAAGCAGGATTTTACCAAAACCAGGTGATACCGTCTACAATCTAGCGGCTCCTTATGGAATATTTGGTAATAAGTTTATACTAACTTTTAGTGGAACCTACTCGGGAAAAATGTCACCTGACAATGAGCAGATTTATACTATTCCAGCAGCTCCTGGATCAAGCGGCTCACCTGTTTTTAATTCCAGGGGACATCTTGTCGGAATTATTCACTCATCTACGACTGTAATGGAATCAATCGCAATCGGTCCAACCACAGAGGCGGTCTTAAATTTTGTCTCTGATTTTTAGGAGCGTTTAATTTCGCTTATGAGAGATTCAATCTCATAGTTATTAAACATATTACGGAGTCGTGACGCTTCATGCTTGATTAGAAGCTTGCGATCCTGGGCCTCCCTAAGAAGTTCAACACTACTTTCAGTTGCCTCTGGATCATCGAATTCTCCCAAAAGAAAATTCCTAGTCAGTTCCCGCCAATCAATTTTATTAGACATAATCAATAGTTCTCCTTTTATTAATTATGAACTAGCACACCTTTTGTTTACATATTAGAGTCAACAGTGTCGATTTCTGTATCGGCGGTCTCAAACAAGCTCTTAATCTTTCCACCGAACTGAACTGATATTGCGATACAGACAATGGCAATAGCCACCAGTATGATAACATACTCGGTCATGCCCTGTCCACGTTGGTCTTTTATTAATTTTATCATAAAAATAAATAAAATGGAACAGTTGAATTGTTTATTTATTGAATTAATTTAACAGTTATGCAACATTTTCAAGGGCCCGCGCAAGTGCCTTGTCCAACGCTGCCCAGTGGTGCTTACTTATAAATCCTATATCTTCTCTGTTTAAAGAGTCAATGGCTTTCTTGTATTTAATAGCTTGTTGAGGGGATGGATTATCCAGTAAATTATGTAACATGTCAGAGAGTTTAACAATTAGGGTGTCAGGTTTGCTTATCAAAGAATTGAAATATTCGTCATACGACTGTTCGTTTTTATCATGTGTCATATTCTGAATTATTGAAAGAATTTTTTCACTTTGATCCAAGTTTCTTATTGATCCCTTTATTAGGCCTATTAATTCACCTTGTGTCACATTTCCAAGCTTGGGAGCATCCTCTAATGAATCATGTAGGTATGCAGCCAAGCAAAGGTCATCCCTTTCACCATAAAATCTTTTAACTATTTTAGCCACCTTTTCTGGATGTGAAATGCCAGGCATTCCTGATGACCTTCTTTTTTGTCCTAGGTGTGCCAAGTTTGCAGTGGCAATTACATCCTCGACATCTTCAAGATTACCACCGCATACTTCTATGAGGTACTCTCGAATAAATCGCCTTATAATTTTTGTATCATCCATTAGAACTTCTCAAATATAACTACAACACGCATATCGGCATGTCCGCTAGTTCCTTGAAGCTTTACCTTGATATTATGCTTTTTTGACTCCCATACTCTGTTTTTTTCGACCTCTTTAAAATCATAAACACCCTCCTGCATCATTGCCGTCATTGCAATGCCACATCGGTGCATGATATAATTTGAATCAGGCGTAAAATCAGGAGTTGGATTAGGAAATTCAGGCCACACATGAATGTGTGGTCTCTTGGGCATTCTGTGAAAACCGAGGCAAAATAAACAACCTTCAGCATTATCATGTACAGATGACATATCAATAATTATACGATTACCTGCAACCTAGTTTGAAGTCGCCGCAAGAAGCTAGATATTCGTGGATTAATTTATTGTAAAAAGGTCAATTTTTTGAGAAAAATTATCATCGCACTTTGCTAGGTTATCATCACTAATAATATCGAATGGTATTGCTGAATTATTTTCAATCTCAAATCGATTGCCATTGATAAAAGGGACTTTTACTATGTTGCCATCAAATAACGATCTATCCAGCATGCTAGAATTTGATGAGACAGGCCCAGACGTATATGCCATCACAACGGACATTGTCGATATCATGATAGATATCGTAAAAAAGCATATAACCAATAAATTAAAACCTCTAAACATTATGTTTCCGTATCTCTTATTAGCGTGGGGTATAAATTATATCAGGAGGAAATACATAAGAAAATGCCTTAAGCATCTCTGCGGCGCCGCTTGACGCCTGATCCTCTAGGTACCCACCAATATCAGTATGAGGATATTTATCTAGCTCACCAGTTAACATCTGTTTAAAGTGAACTAATTCATGCGCACATGACCTAAAAATATCAGGCATGGCTCTTCCAGCTCCTAAAACTTTAATAGTATGTGTGGCTGGTGAGAAATTTGCTGTGGTACGAATACCGGCATCCTTTCTATCAGCTGCTATAATAATAGCTCGAGGACATGGCACGCTAAGATAGTCTAATGCAAAAGTAATAAAGGCATGGAGCAGATCCTGCTCCAGCCTCGTCAGATTAATATCTTTATTTATTACTAGCATTTTTTGCTATTAAGTAGCTACACTTATTAGCAGCCGCCAGAAAGCAGGACAAATGCTGCGGCGCCAACCAAAGAACCAAGTGCAACAAGTTGCACAGGTCTACTCCAGCCAAGCGGATTCAATCTATCTAAAAGATTTCTAAGGTCCATTTTAATACTCCGTTATTTTGATTAATTGTTAAAAATACCGGCCATTTCCAGCCAGCGATCATTAGTGGCACCCTCGCTAAGAGATTCATCACTATCGTGATGCTCTCCCTCGCTGGTATCACCAAGAAGTAGGTTCGTTTCCTCGGCGTATTCCGGGGTTTCTTTTTCATCAACTTTAACAGGAACATCACTTCGAACGTCAGTTTCCACATCAAGATTAAATTCTGATGCGAAATCTTCCTTGTTTAATGCATAGCCCATTTCTTCCATGAAACTATCAAATGTAGATAGCTCTTCACCCTGCTGGCCACCAAGCCATGCGCTTAGCATCTGCTGGCCGCTTTCTTTGCCAAAAACTGTATTGGCATGTGCCAGAAATGCTGTCTGCATGTCATGGTTTGAAGTTATTTCATCATCACTGGTCTGGATCGTAAATTCCTCTTGAGAAGCCTCTACCTCCTGCTCCTCCTGCTCCAGCATAATATCGACTAGTGACTTCATTGCAGACATTGGTCGGTGTGGGGCCAGGTGATTCTCTGGCGAGTACCTGCCCATAGTGGACAGCGACTCAAATGCCTCCTGGAGTGGTAGTGCAGGATATCCTGCATTGGGTTCGTCAGCAACAACCATAAATTCCTGGTCCCCTACAGCATCCTCTCCGGTCTGCCGCTTGACGTGGTCAAGTGGAGCGACTAAGTTAAGCGCGTCCTCACCGCCACCAGCCCAGGCGTCCTGCACTGTGTGCACTACATCCTCTGGCCTAAAGTGATCCAAGACATCCTTGAGTGACTTACGACGCGTGCCATCCTTTTGTGACTCAGTCATGTCGGTGGACTCTTCATACTCACCGCGGTGAATCCAGCCCATCAGCTGTCGAGCTCGATCGTGCCAGTCATCGGCAGCCTTACGAACACCCTCCAGTTCCTCCTCTGTTGACGCATTGCCAAGCCTCATCATTAGGTCATTGACATGACGCTCGAGGTCAGGATGGTCAACTGGAAGCTCCTTGATGCTGTCTAGCGCAGCCTTCCTAAGCTTCTTAAGTTCAGCCGGTGAATCAAAGTCAGCAGCGGACGACGATCGATCAAGCTCGGACATCACAACAGCCTCTTCGAGGACTATTTTTTTAAGTTCTTCCAGGCTAACCTTCATAATATTATTCTCCAACGATAGAGGAGGCCTCTTGCATAATCAGGTTGCGAAGGCCAGCACGACCTATAGCCTCATTTGAAGCGCGGCCACTTCCATCAGGCCTGAATCCGGAGGTCTGTGAGGATCCCTCATCGGAAGCCTTCCCATCCTCGTATCCTGAGGTGTGAGATGAACCCTCATCGGATACAACAGCTTGGATCTTTCGATCAAGCTGCTTAGCAACTTGAGGATTTTCCCATGACTTAATAAGCAATGTTATACTTTTTTTCAGTTCATCGTTCCACTGATCCTTAATAGGGTCGAGCATGCCCAGCAGCTCACCTTTTACCCAGCTTAACAATCCAGCATCTGTTACTGATCCAGCATCTGCTACTGATCCAGCATCCGGCTCTGCCTCTTCGGTTTCATGAAGCCTATCTGCCTCTTCACGAACTATCTGCCTAATGGCACCTACTGTTACTTTCATAGTAAAACTCTCCTACACGCGTGCGCTATGTCACACTATAAGTATTAACGCCGGCACAAAAAATAAGTTAGTCCTTGTACTTCCTCATATGGACTGGAGTGGACTGCTCATGAATGCCGTGCTGCTCATCAGTCTCATGCTCCCCCATCATGACAGCCTCCAGCAGCTCGACTGGAATATCCGTCTCAATTCTCCCATTGGGCCAGCGAATATCATAGACAGCAATGTGTCCGGACTCGTCCAGGGAGTGCCACATCACCTTGCCAACCTCATCAACAGCGGAACCCTTCCGCCGAGCGTGAGTCAGTCACGTGTGTCCAATGATCTCCTCAGCCTCAGGATCGTCTGTGTCGAGCTCCTCCATGCCGGTTCCAAAGGGATTTTCGGCTGCCTTTCGCAGCTCTTCCTTAATCTCTACTGTCTCATGAACTCCAGGAACGCTCAGCGCTGCAAGCGCCTTCTTCTTGCTTTTAAATCCCTTTCGAAATATTCCACCGTCCTTATTATCCAGGATATACCATGTGCCCACTGCTCCGTACTTACCACCAGTACTTTTCCTCACACAGCCCTCGCCGCCCTCTGATTTTGCGCATTTTTGACCCAGCCCATCAGGGCCCTTCTTTTCTGTTACCATTGCGGTAACCTCATTTAGAATAAAACGCTGAAGGTGTTTTCGATTAATTTTCATATTACTATTTTTCCTTTTAGTCGGGGTATCACGACATTTCCTCTATAAATTTAATTATATTCTTGATGCCGTCGATGTCAATGCCACCTTCCTCTTCAATTATTTCTTTGATCTTAAACTGCACGGACTTTGGTATCTCTGTTTTTATTCCTATCTGACTGGCAACGGCGGCAATATTATCTGCCTCGAGGAAGCCGAGAATCTTATTAATTGTTCCATTGTTGGCGATCATCACCTTACTGAACAGACCGATGGCTGGTTTTATTGCCTCAAGTGCTTTTGGATCGATTTTTTCAACAACCTCGGCAACCTCGGCACCAGCAGTAATCATGTCCATCACAGGCTCCAGAGCCTTAAGGATAGTCTTACCACCCTTTCCGACAGCATCCCCGGCAGCTGGAATCATTGATATAACAGACAGTAGCGCCTGCAGGTGATTACCTCGTGCCACCGATATAATAGCATTGGCGGCGTCTGCCACCTCACCGACACCTGGAATCATTCCGACAACGTCCAGGCCGAGTTGCAGTTTATCGACAAAGCCCTCCCGTAAAACGGCCTCCGAGAGCTCCTCACGTATTATACCACGTAGCTGTTTTTGGCTAATTCTCATCTAGTTCGTCACCCGCCACCAATAAGTATCGTCGTAAATCTCAATTAGATGGTCCAGGACCTACTTTAGGTCATCCAGGACGTCCCCTGATGCATTTCGTTGGTTAGGACCAATAGGTAAGGTGGTAAGCAAGGTAGAGTACACCAGATGACGTTATGGGAGGGCGTTGTCTGAGGAGGTGACCGACTCGGCGGCGGAGTTAATTGCGGCGGAGACGCCGGCGAATGTTAGAAGTGCCACAATAATTGCGAAGGCTAGACCACCTCGACCCCGGCTACTTGACATGTTAGGTCCCCTATTAATAGATATGGGGAACTAGAAAACAGAAAGGGGCCACCCCTCAACGAGGCGACCCCTTGGAATTCAAGCTTCTGAAACTCTATCTACTCTGAGTTTTGATCTTTGTCAAGAGTTGCAACGAGCACCCAGAGGGCCACCAGTCCAACGAGTCCCTCGGACCCGAGTTGCTTGGTGACATCCACCACGCTACCGACCACATCCACCTCGAGGAACGGAACGGTTGCTCCGAACAGCACCTGGAGGACGACCCCCAGAGCCAACAGTGAGATGCTCAGTGATGTGAGCGACTTAAGTAGGCCAGCGGCCTTGTTCAAAATTTCCATAACTATATATCCTTCCGCTATTGAGATCGTGTGACCCCAGATAACAGCCAATAACTATTACGAAGCGGCTGAGAGGTCTTGATTTTCGACCCCTCCCATCGATGGCAGTGGATTGGATTTAAATCCCAACGGGATTTTTTCGCGGTTGGTTTTTTGTGGAGATATCTAGCGAAGTTATTTTCTTTTTAAGAAGTCCATGCATCAGGATTGCCAAGATGCTTTACAGTCTTAAGCGCTCCCTTTTCTCCTGTCGCATATTTTTTAACCTGACGTGCTACTGTATCCGCCATTAACATGTCTTTATCTTTTAAGATGTTAACAACCGCATTAATATCGCCAGAGCTTAGTGGAGGCGCACCTTCGCCAGGATTCCGTGCAGCATCCCTTAAGTCAGCCTCATCAAATCGAAGCATTGTTAACTCTTTTTCTGATAGTTTGGTTGCTGATAAAGCATCATTTAAAAATTCCGCAATATCCACTGTTCCGGATCCCGTCTTTATTGCCAATGCTTGAATAAAAGTTTTTTCATCAATAGGGTTGGCTTCTAGCTTTTTCATGACCTCTTCAGGCTTTGGGCCAAGCCATTTATCCAGCCACGGTAGTTTTGATGCCCAATCATATGCTTTCCCACCTGCAAAGCCTCCGACTGCCAAGCCTGGAACAGCACCGAATCCAGCTCCTCCTGCTCCCCCTAGGAGCGCTCCGATAGAGCCTCCAGCCCACTGCGATCCTGCTTTAGCCCTATCACGTCGTCCGCTGTAAGCCTCTATTTCTTGAAGAGATGACATAAGCTCTTCCTTGATAATCTGCCGTAGTTGCGATGCTTTTATCTTCATGGTAGTCTCACATTCATTTTATAAGTAGGCTACACCATCACTAAGGTTAAATCCCAACGGGATTTTTTTCGCAGGTGGTTTTTCGTGGTCATGGCTCGCCTTTTTTCGCGGGAGGCCCGCGAGGCGGCGACTACCGACTACACCGCCGGCCGTTGGCCAGCAACGTCCCGGCGTTGAGCCTACTTCTTTTCCTCGAGGTCCTTGATCAGCTTGTCCAGTTTCATCTTAATCAGCTCAAGTTCGGCGTCGGTCAGGTCCTTTCCCATAGCCTTCCTAATTCTATCGACAGCACCGGAGACAGCATCGGACATTGGTCCCTCATCCACGGAGGCTTTATCGCCCTCTGTCCAGAAGTTGACGCAGTCCTCGTCGATATCATCATCAGTGGCACCCTCACCAACCGGAACCATGGTGACGGAGGGCGGAATAGACTTGCACATGGTCCGTGTGACACTCTCGCTCTGCGCTGCTAAGGCCTGCTGGTTACCCCTGGTGGCACCGGCAGTTGCCTGTCCACCCTGGCTCTGGCCAGCGGAGACAGCTCCACCCATTTTAGACTGTCCAAGCTTATAGTCACCCTTGACTGTGCCGTCATCGACGGGGTGGGGATCGGCAGGAGGTCGAATGGCCTTTAACAGCATGCTAAGATTATCCTCAGCTTCCTCCGGGCCTAAATGATCTAACCAGTTTTGCAGCACCGGCCACTCAGGAACTAGTGCCTGACCCTCAAGCCAGTTGTCCAGTTTTTTCAGGTCTTCATCATAATAGACCATATCACGCAGTCCGTCAAGAATGTCCCCAGCCGAATAGCCCATACTTCTTAGGTCAATGAGATGCATTTTAACATCCGAATCACTGCTGCCACCGGCAGCCTCGCGGACCAGCCGCCGAAACTGTCCAACGGTCATCAGTGTGGACTCGTTGGTGGTGTAAGACTGCCACGCCCCCTCAACATCGTTTGGATCGAGGTAATCAGTCGGGACTCCAAAGTACTTCCAGTGGGTGAAAATGTTGTGGGCATCGATATCAATATTAGGGATATCAATATTAGGGTTTTCTAGTTCTTTGCCCGGTTCTTTTTTGTTAATATATTTATCAATCTCAGCCTTGATAGCTTCAACGGCGACATCACGTGGGGGTCCACTCGGCGGTGGGTTGATTTCAGTATTAGTCTCCATGTCGACATACTCCGGGACCATTCCGGCAGCCCTAGCTGCCTGCTTGATCCTCCTAAGTCGCTGGTTATCCAGCGCACCATTGACGCCACCGTACTTGTTGCCAATATACTCGGAGAATGTATTCACATCATACTTAGATCCACCTTCGTACTTGGTGTCCAGGTTAACGCCCCAGCTAATCCTGCTGGTGTCATCTTTGTTAACACCAGTGTCATGCTTTTCAATATTGCCGAAAATTCCCGCCTCCATGGCCTCCTTGACCATGTCACGGAATTGTCCGACGGTCATCAGGACTGACTCATCCATTGGCCCTCGAAGTCTAGCACCAGTGACCACCAGGCTATCAGTACCGAGGTCAGTACTGTCAGGATCGACCGTCTCCAACCACTCCCTCATCCCGGAAAGGCGCTCGTCCCACCCTGAGCGGCTGTAGTCAGTGACGTAGGCGATGTAGAGTTTGCTAACGTCCTGGGGCCGCCTGTTGAATGTCTCCTTGAAGGTGTCCGACATCCGATCGCCCTCGTCCGACAGCCACTCCTCGAAGCCGGAGGCATCGGCCGCACCGGTGTCCTGGTAGAGACCCATGATGGGAACGAAGGCATCGTCCGGGAGTCCGGCGCCGAGCAGTCTCTCGGCAATCCTCCGGTAGGCGGGATCGTAGTCCAAAGCCTCCCTGACAAGACGTCGGAACTGGCCGACAGTCATCAGTGTCCCGTCATCGCCGTCAACGGCCGGACCTGGAGTGCCGATGGCCTCGGCCAGTAGTTGGACAGCCCTGTCATATGACTCCCTCATGGCCGGAGCTAGCAGGGTGACCAGGATGTCGTCATCCATGCCAGCCAAGTTTCGAATGAACTGGTCGCGGTCCCAGCCGGCATCGACCATGGCACTGATAAACTCTGCCATCTTGCTGCTAAGGCCCCCGGCCTTCTGCCGGAGTATCCCCTCGATATCCTCGGTTGACATGCTGGCCAGATCCTGGCTGGGAACGCCACGGGCGGATGTCCGGGTGACGACAGCATCCTCGTCGACGGCCCCCAACTCTGCCAGTATCATGTCCCTTAGTGTCTGTCTGGTAACGTTCATTTCTTCCCCTTTTTTCATTTCTTTCTAGGTTCGACCACATGGCTGCCTTTGCCGCCGCCTCCAGGGCCTTCACCACCGGCAAAGTGGGCCCCCTGCTGGACAGTCGGCTTTCCTGTGGCGACTATGTGTGCTGACTGGCATGCGGCCCACTTGCCCTTGCCGGCCCAGTCGAACTTCCCGGCCTTGACGGCTTTGCTGCACTTGTTGTCATACTTCTTGAGGACTGAGACGGAGCCGTCAGATGCCCGGTACGTCTTCTTCTTGCCTTTTTTCTTTTTCTTTCGTTTCTTGCGACGTTTCTTCTCGTCGACCTCATCGATATCTGCCTCTGCCGCCTCGTCGGAGGCCTCCGGCCTGTACTTGCGCTTCATTCCCGTGAATGTGCTGGGATGGCCGGCGACTCGGTCACCATCGTCGTCGGTGTGTCCGCGGACCCACTCCTTCTCATGGTACCGCTTGGCTCCACGGGGTAGCTTGACCAGCTCGGCCTGTATCTCTTCTGAGATTATCTCTCTTAGCCGGCGTAGAGTTAGCCTCATGGTTAATTACACATTCCTGAAATCGTATGCTTGGCGACCGTCGTTGTCAACAAGCCACTGAATAATATCTTTTTTGGCTTCGCTGGCCGTGCCGTACTTTGCGTTTCGAACATGATTAATTAGACTACTCATTATCCCATACCTAACAGGACGAGGCCCGGGTGCTGCTCCGGCAATTTTTTTGGCTAGCGCGACGGCTTGGCTAGCGGGGAATCCCTCCCAATTGCCATATCCCCCGCGGGTGTCATCGCGACTGCCCCTATACTCTTCGGCGAGCGGTTCCCCCTTGGCGTCCTCATTAAGCATCGTGGTAACGCTGAACAGCTCGGCCGCGGCCCGGTTCAACTTGGCTACCAGTTCCTTGTGAATATCCGGCGAAGGTCCTGGACCCGGGTCACTGGTGGCTGGGGGCTGGACATTGCCCTGCTCAATGGCATTCATCATTCCCAGTATCTCTTCCCGCCAGCGAGACAGGTCATCCAACAGTACCTGACTGGTCGGTGCCTCAGCATAGGTGTACTCCTCAACAAGGCATTTCTGTGCCTCCTCTTGGATAATTCTTCTTAACTGTCTTGCTGTTAGTCTCATGGTTTCCACTTTTTCTCATCTATTTTTATGTTGACAGCATCGACCGTGGCCTCGACTGAACGATGCTTCTTCTCCTCCGGGTCACTGAGGATCGTGGCATACACTTGCCCGTCTTCGTCTTGGGCGACGTTGAAGCTGGCATCGGTATAATCACGGGTATAGTTGACATTGATCGAGTTATTATCACTCCGGTATGTGTGGTGAGGCCGCAGCATCAAGGCTTCGTGGTTATAGAAGTTATCAACGAACTCTACCACCTCTTCACCGGCCGTGTCGGCTGTCTCATTAATGGCACCCTGAAGCTCCTCCTGGATTATCTGTCTTAGTTGTGATGCTGTTAGTTTCATGTTATGGGGCTCCTGTACGTGCGTGTACATACTAAATATTAGAGAGAAGCTCAAAATTTCCCGAGAAAAATTTTTAGAAGTAGGCGTTTTAGGTTTTTAGAAAAGTTTTCGGAAACGATTTTAAAAATGCACGTAGATTGCGTGGGGGCCTGGCGCCCTCCAGCGGGCCCTTTAAGCCCCACACACATGGCCCTTTTTGGGGCCCTTTTGAGGGCCATTTGAGCAGCCCTTTGGGCAGCCCTTGTCCGGGCCCCTAGGCGGGGCCCCGGACGGGCTGTCGGGGCAGCCACTCCTACCGGGCGTTGGCGGGCTGTGCCCAGACCTCACCGCGGTCGGCGGCGTTCTGGTTGCACATCAGCTGGTAGCACTCCAGCTCGTAGGACTCGCCTCGGTCGAAGGTGACGTAGACGGTGCCATCGGGGCGCCGGGGGATGCAGGTGATGGTGCACCACTGGGTACGGGCCGCGTCGCGGGACCAGGCCAGGACGCGCTGCCCCTTGGTCCAGACACCGTACGACTCGATGCGGGTGCGGGGGGTTGTGGGGTTCTGGTCGCGTGGGATGGTGTAGGACATTCTGAGTCTCCGCGGGGGGTTCATCCCCCCATTAGCTCTATTATAACCCCTCAGCGCTCCCGCTACACGGGGGACCGGTCAGACCAGCAGCAGTGTCAGCAGCGCGGCGGTGGATGCCAGGGCCATGGCGCCGTCCCGGAGGAACGCCCTCACGAGGAGGGGTCCACGGCCGGGGCGAAGTGTGCCTCGACCACGTTGCGGACGAAGCGTCGGTGCTTCTGATCGATGTACCGGTTGCGCTTGTCGCCCTCCTCGTGGCAGCCGTTGTGCCGGACGGGGGAGTCGGCGTAGGCCAGCAGGTCGCTGCGGGTCAGGCCGGTGCCAATGGCGAAGGCGGCGAAGTGGCGCATGCCGTCCGGGTCATCTGCCCAGATTCCCATCCGGGTGTGTCGGGGCAGGCCTCGAAGGATGACGGCCAGGGTGGTAGGTGCAACGTACATGATGGTTCTCTCCCAGGGGGTTCATCCCCCCATTAGCTCTATTATAACTCGCCGGCGTCCCCACTACACGAGGAAGTCGAACTCGTTGATGTAGCCCTGGATGATGGTTCCGTCATCGAGCCTGGCGGTCCAGAACTCCGGGTCACGTCCGAACTCGTCGGGGGGCGCCTCCGGAGTGAAGGCGATGATGGTGCCAGGGCGCTTCTGCACGCCGTGGAAGACGATCCGGTCTCCGACCCGGAAGCCGTCGACCCAGCGGCGGCCGTCAGGTGATGTTGCGAGCCCCGCCATCCTAGCAGTCCGCCTGGACCAGGTCGCGGTCACAACAGTTGTAGATGCGGCCGACCACGTCCTCCACCATGATGCGGACACCTTCGTGGCGCCCCCGCCGTGTCGGGGCGTCGAAGCAGGGGGGAAGGACCTCACGGACGATGCCGGTGAAGCCGGGGACCAGCTTCCAGTGGTCGGCCCGGGGGCCGAACGTCCGGAGGTGTCGAAAGGCCGGAGGTGTCATGCGGACGATGTCTCCGACAGCGAAGTCAGTGTTGGGATGCGCCATACTAGTTGGTCTCCGTGACGACCCAGGCCTTGATGGCGCTGGGGGTGAAGTAGAGCAGCTGGTGGATGGCGCCCTCGGCGGAGTCCGCCTTGACGTTGCGGTAGTTGGTCTTGATGGGACCACCCTGGAAGGAGAAGGTGAAGCCGATGCGGTAGTTGTTCATGCTGAAGTCCTAGGAACTGGTGTTGTCACCGGGGGTTCATCCCCCATTAGCTACATTATAACCCACCGGCGTCCCCGCTACACGGGATTCCCATCCTTGTCGCTGATGACGGTGCAGTTCTCGAGGAGCGCCCGAGCTCGGCTCAGGCTCTTCAGTGCCCGCTCCAGCTCGTTCAGGGCACAGCCCAGGTCATTGCCGAGGACTACGTTGCCCTGGGTGTAGAATGGAGGAGACATGTCCGCTGAGGACTCGTACATCCCCTCGACATCGAGGGTCACCCCCTGGAGGAGCCCCACGGCATTGGTAAGTCGGAGCTGGTTGGTCGGGATACGCATCCCGGACCAGACGGCCACTTTCTGTCGGTCGTCCATGTTACCAGGGCCTGTCGTGGCCGAACAGCTTGTCGCCGTCGGGCATCGCAGCCAGCTGCTGGAAGAGGGACTCCCGGGTCGTCCCGACCGGGACGTCCGGCGGGGTGGACTCGGTGTCGGCTGCACGGCCCAGGGAGACGAGGGCGTCCTCCAGGCAGGCCACGGCCTCGCGGATGTCGACCAGGGCCTCCTTGAGCTCTCGGCTCAGCGTCACGTTGCCGCGGGTGATGGTCTCCGGACTCGCCTCCGCGTCGTCCGACAGGGTGCGCAGGTCCTCCAGGACCCGGCCTGCCGGGCCCAGGACGTAGTTGATGCGGCCGATCATGTTCGGGACGCGGATGGTGCGGATGACTGGGACTCGGATGTCGCCCATGTTAGCGGACCTCCAGGGTTGAGATGGTGTAGGGACTGTGGTCCTTGAATCGGTTGAGTCCGGACTCGAGGAGTCGGACGGCCTCGATGGCGAACTCGATGGTGAGGAATGGGACAGTGGCCCAGGCCGGGAGGCCTTCGCGCTGGCCGTTCTTGAGGATGACGTAGTGCATGTTACTTGCCCTCCATGTAGGCGGCGTAGGTCGTGATGGTGTAGGGGCTGTGCTCAACCAGTCGGTTGATGCCACGCTCGAGCATCCGGACCATGTCGATGGCCTCCTCGATGGTGTCAAAGGTTCTTGTCGCGCAAATGGACTCGCCGTTTTTGAGGACTACGTAGGACATGTGTTTTCTCCCAGGGGGTTCATCCCCCATTAGCTACATTATAACCCGTCAGCGTCCCCGCTACACGGGATCAGTCGTTGTCCACGAACAGGACCTCGCCGTGATCGCCCCACCAGCGCCAGCCGGTCACCTCGCCTTCCCAGTTGCGTACCACCTCGCCGCGACGGAAGGTCCGGCCGAGGTACTCCATCTCGAGTGGCGGCCGCCACCCCGGACCCAGGGTGGACGCCTCGAGGCGAACCCTGAGCCCATCGTAGGGTAGGTAGGTCGGTGACAGTCTCATCAGCACCTCCGGGTCGCGAAGACGATGGCGGCCAGGGCACCCGGGATCCACCCGGCTAGCCAGAGCAGGGTGGTCAGGAGGATCGCTCCCAGTCCCTTGTCCAGCACGGCCAGCGGGGGAAGCAGGACGCAGAGGAGGCCCCGCCAGATGCTCACAGCGTGGGCTCCCAGGTCGGGGCGGGCGCCTCGACGGTCGTGCCGTGCTCGAGGCGCCGAGCCCGCTTGGCCGGGCAGTCGCCCGACAGCTGCATCAGGGCGATCATCACGCCGTTGGTGTCACCGATGGTCCGGAAGTACTCCATGTTCGCCGCCACCTGGGCCCGGTGATCCGGGCTCACAGCGTGACGGATGAAGCAGTGGCAGTTGAGGTTGGTCCTAGGCTGCCTCCACGGCCGCGGCGAACTCAGCCGCGATCTCGGCCTCGAGGGCGTCGATGCGGCTCTTGAGGCCGAAGGCCTGGGAGCGGAGCTTGCGGAGGCGGACCTCACGCTTCTCGACCCGGCTCTTCTCGCGGGCCAGGGCGACCAGCGGGGTGGCGGACTTGTTGGAGGCGATGACCTTGCCGACGTCGCCGCCGAACATGAAGCCGTCGGTGTCGTGGGTCCGGACGAGGCGCCACTTGCGGCCGTCGTGCTTGGTCTGGAAGTGACCGAACTGCCAGGTCTTGCGGACGGTGGGCTCGGTGTTGTCAGTGTTTTCGGAGTTTGCCATGAGTGAAGTTCCTTTCGAGAACGGGTGGGGTTCATCCCCTATTAAGTACATTATATCTTGTTGCTGGCCGCGTTACACGCGGGAGGTGGGAGGGGACCGAAGTCCCCGTCCCAGGGTCAACCTAGCAGGTTGCGGTGCCGAAGGCGGCGAGGAAGAGGTTTGCGCAGGCGTAGATTACGAGTGCAGTTGTCATGGTGAAGTCCTTTCAGGACGGGTGGGGGTAATTCCCCATTGAGTACATTATAACCCATAGCCGGGTCGGTTACACGCGACCTGGGCTAAAGCCCCATCAGCCGGTCCTGGATGGCGAACAGGATGCCGTCGGTCCTCTCCCAGGACAGGAGCTCCTGGGCGGCAGCCTGCTTCTTCTCCATCGCGGCGAAGTGCTCACGGTCGAGGCGGTCGCGCCAGGCGTCCTCCTCCTGGCGGATGTCAGCCTCGCGACTGAGTCCATCGACCAGGGCCTCGATCTCCTCGAGACGCATCTCGGAGGTCCGAACCCAGCGTGGCCGGATGTTGTTCAACTCCTTGTAGAAGTCACTGTACTCCGACGCTGCTCCGCAGTGCAGGTACTCGTAGACGTTGGCGTACTCGGTCGCCAGGGACTCGCACGGCATCATCAGCAGCTGCCAGCCTTCGGCCTCGGCCTGGGCCTTGAGCTCGGCGTTCCGAGCCTGGATGAATCCCAGGACGTCGGTGTTGGCGATGAAGGCGAGTTCGCGGTCAGAGTGGTTCATGTGTCTCTCCAGTGAGGCAGCGGGGTTCATCCCCTCATTAGCTACATTATAACCCAGGGTCGGGTCCGTTACACGCGCCAGGCCCAGGATACCCAGGTCAGGATGCCGGACTGGGAGATGGCGGCCTTGATGTCGGTGATGGACTCAGCCTGTCCCCAGGGCGTCCGTCGGACCAGCTTGAGGGCGGTGACCATATTGACGACCTGGGCGGCGTCGATGCCGATGGCGGCGATCTCCACGCACATGCTGAGGTTGCGGTGGCGCCTCTCGAGGCGGGCGGTGATGTCTGTGATGTCGTGTGCCATTGATAGTATAATACCACTCGGCGTCCTCGGTTACACGAGGCTAGGATCCGAATGCCCACTGCAGGATGAGGAGACCTGGGATCCATGCTGCCATGAGGGTGCCACCCAGGAGGATGCCCAGCACCTCGGGGACTGTGGTCCGTTCGGTGTCAGTCATTACTCCTCCGCCTTCGGCAGGAGCTGGTCACAGATGTACAGGAATGCGGCGAAGCCGACCAGGAAGGTGAACATCTAGTGGGTCCTCCGGAAGTCATTGACGACGTGTTCAACCGCCTGACGCCATGTCTCGGTGAGGTCATCGCGCAGGGCGATATACAGTTTTGTGATCAGCTCGGCAAAGGTAATTTGCTCTCCTGTGTGGAGTTCGATCATGGCCTAGGCCTCCCCGCGGGCCGCACGACGTGCCGCCTTGCGCTGTCCCTCGCAGAACAGGATGGAGCCTCGGGCGCCGGCACCGTCGCTGAAGACGAGGCGGCTGTACTTGGAGCCCAT